>Ga0247841_10004856_pt1 | contig 22492 bp, 25 predicted proteins | sample LaCruzMarch2015__2_FD_192410 | JGI IMG/M metagenome (GOLD analysis project Ga0247841, IMG submission 192410) | Freshwater microbial communities from meromictic Lake La Cruz, Castile-La Mancha, Spain - LaCruzMarch2015_18m | ecosystem: Environmental > Aquatic > Freshwater > Lake | place: Spain... | reverse complement strand
TATCCCTTAAATTTGACCTTCCTTCAGCCTTCTATAGATTTATATAGGAAGGGTGCGAGCCGTATTTATATTATAACTGTTTTATAAATTAATTTCCTACCGCTTATCCTTTGAATTTGACTTTCCTTAAAAAGGCGGGAATTTCCCACTCCTTTTCTTGGGCAATTCTTTTCTGCTCTTGCAGGTCTTCTGCTTCTTTAATTTCTAAGCCACTTCTTCTAATTCCCTTTTTTGCCAAACTATTTTGGTCTTGAATAGCTTTTTCAATAACCTCTGTTTTACTAGGCTTAACAACTAAAAGCTTTTTTTCTGGCTCTACAATTTTCAATACTGGTTTTTGTTCAACTTTCTTTGTAGCGACAATTGGCTTTTTTATTTTATGAACTTTTTTTATTTTAGCCTTAATTGCTACTGGTTTTTTTTCTGACGCTACTTTTGCAACAGCAACCTTAATTTTTTCTTGTTTTACCGGCAAATTTACAATGTCTTTTAACACTTCTGGGACTTTTACAACAATTTCCTCTTCGGCACTAGATTCTGCAGATGGCCCAGTCATTAAAATGGTTGTTTTTATTTTATTCTTCAATTTAGAATTTTTTGAAATTCCAAAGATAATTTTTGCTTTTGGATTTAAATCTGAAATATGACTACTAATCTTTTCTACCTGAAACATTGAAAGAGCGTCACCACCTGCAACATTAAATAAAATTTTCTCAGTTTTGAAACTGCCTGATTGCAATAAAGGGTTTTTAAAAATGTTTTCACAAATATTTTCAACTGCACCCTTTCCAGATTCTTCAATAGTATTTAAAAATGCTGAGTTACCCCTTCCTCTTAAAATTGTTCTGAGATCAGCAAAATCTATGTTAATAACTCCAGGGCTATAAATTAAATCAATTAAACTTTCCAATGATTCAATTAAACTTTTGTTTACGGTTGAAAAAGCATTTATTATGGGAGTAGATTCGTCAATAATTTTAAAAATTTTCTCATTTGGGATTACCAGAGATACATTTAATGATTTCCTTAGTGATTTTAATGCATTTTGAGCAATCCGTTGCTTGTTTTTACCTTCAAATTTAAAAGGCATAGTAAATATTCCGAATGTAATGCCCCCAAACTCTTTTGCAGCTTCCGCAAAAACCTGCGTAGCGCCCGATCCCAATCCTCCACCCAAAGATGCAACAAAAATTATAATATCCTGGTCTTTAAAATAACCGCTCATCTTTTCTTTAACTCCTTCGGCTGCTTGTTTGGCCAAGTCTACATTAACTCCTGTCCCCAAGCCATGCGTAAATTCTTCGCCAAACCAAAGAGATTTCATTCCCACTCTTTTCTTCAATGCTCTAATATCAGTATCAGCAATAACAAAAGTTGCTTTTTCAAGAGACCTTCCGATTTCCGAAACAATAGAGCCTCCTCCACCTCCAACTCCAATAACCTTAATTTTTGCTTTAAACAAAGTTTCTGCTGCGAATTCTTTTTCTGGCTTACTCCTTGCTTGCCCTGAGACGCGTCGAAGGTTTTTTTTCGCGACTTGTATTTTTATTTTTACATTTTTTTGTATTATCGGTTTTATTTTGCCAATTGGATTCTTAGTTATCTTTTTAGTTATAGTTTTTTTTACCAATTTATATACTTTTGGTTTTTTCGCTACTTTCTTTATAACTTTTTTAATTTCCAATTTTTTTGCAACGATTTTTTTAACTACCTTTTTTACAACTTTCTTCTCAGCTTTTCGTATTTTATTCTGAGGTCTCGTCCTTAGCATAGTCGAAGAATGTCGAACAGGCTTTTGAATTTTTCTTTTTGGAACCAAAATTTTCGCCTTTTTTATTGGTTTTATTTTTTTAACTACCTTTTTCATATTTTTCTTTTGCTTTACCATTTACTATATATTACCCCGTTAAGTTTTTTTTTCAAGTGCCCCAAAAAATTACAATATAAAAGGTCTCAAGTCGCGCAATGCGTCAAGAGACCTATATCAAATATTTCTAGGCAGTTAACAATGCCCAATTCGCGCCTTTAGGAGGCACAGGCTCAGAACCATGTCTGCATAATGGGCATTCCGTTAGATCCCATGCATTAACCTGGCGCTCAATAAAAGGAACTAACTTGCGACCATCTGGCAATTTACGATCAATTACTGGTGGTCTGTGCACAAGTACCCCTACAAACGGAGCAAATATTACTTTATGAGGATTCCCGGCAATTATGGCCTGTTTTGTGGCTTCACCGCTGTCGAAGGTAGTAACCAACTCTTCAATTTGAAGCAAAACTGCCCCCTCAGGAACCGGATCGTCGGCTTTAAAAATCATTCGCTTACCAGCAGGGTCGGTTGGGTCCTTTTCTGGCACATAGGTTTTAACCTTTAACTGTTTACCGATATCGCCGGCTAGTAAAACTGAAGAATATGGCGAGCCAAAAACACCATCCACTTTTCCCAGCCCAGCTTTTTGTAATTTACTAATAATGCAGGCCGCAATAATTTCACGCAAATTGCCACGCGACAAAACGCGCTTGCACAAGAAGAATCCATCACTGTGTTTTCCTGAATGCAATTTAGCGTGGGGCTTTTTGACGTCGCCACTATGAATCCAACCTGCTTCCAATATGGTAAACCATTCTAAGACTTCCTTTTGCGTTGGCAAAGCATCACAAAAAAATAGAGAAAGATTTTCTAAATACCTCAAATCTTTCACCAGTTTGTGTCCTTTCATAATATTATTCCTTTTTTTTCTATACTAGATTAGAACGGCCAGCAACCCGCTTGACGAGCTGCGTGGACAAGCGCATCGCGGTCATCTTTTGCTTGTGCTCGTGCGGCGTTATCAAACTTTTCCGACTCGCACTTATATTTGCCTTTTGCATTCTGCCAGGCAAATGTTAAATTACGAGAGTTGTTTACAATTACACCAAGTCCATCGGGCCTAATTCCCAAAACAGACTCCTCGGCGTTTGCCCCTTGTCCACCAAAACCAGGCTTAAGAAAAATAGAATTTGGAAGAATTGAGCGCATTCTGATTGCGTCGTCTGGATACGTAGCACCAATAACAACCCCCACATTACGCAGGCCGTAAGCACCCTTGGTGCCCTTTCCCCATTCTTGCACGTTTTCAGCCATTTTCTCCCAGGCCCTAGAGCCATCTAATGTTGTTAATTGCTCAACAACAGAATTTGGTTTAAACGAAGTTTTGGTAACTACAAAAATTCCGTGTCCATTTTCTTTGATTACCTTCACGAACCTGCTAATGCAGTCTTCGCCAATGTATCCGTTTACCGTTAAGCAGTCAGCCTGAACAGGAGAAACAATCTCCATAATTTCAGTTGGCTTACCATCTTCATAGTTGAAAAATGGTACATTTCCCAAATACCCATTTGCATAAGCATCGGCGGTATCGCCACCATCACCACGTTTTCCGTCGGCAATAACTAACGCGCCCATGTTTTTAGCGTATTTAATTGTTTCCTCATAAGCCATCAAACCATGAAAACCATATATTTCGTAAAAAGCTAAATTCGGCTTATAGCAAACTGCAAGGTCGCAAGTTGCATCAATGATTAGACGGTTAAACGTTGAATATAACCAACCAACTGCCTGGAATGTGCATCCGTGACGCTTAACAGCTTCTTCAATTAAAAACGTGGGCATATAGCGCAACTGCGGGTCTAGTCCAATGCAAACTATACTTTTCTTTCCTTCAATCGCTGAGCAGAGTCGGTCTGCAAAATTTGGGATTCCCAACATAACGTGCTTCTTGGTTGTGTCGCACAATACTTTCTTCAGCTTTGTCTTGTGACAAATAATTGTTAACTGAAAATTTCAATGTGCAAAGTATTTGGAGTTTAACATTTTTTGCATTTTTGTCAACGCTACGGCAGGCTTACTTAGGCGCACTCAGTATAAACAGTACAAGTAAAAAACCCCGCGTTGCGAGGCTTTATAAGACCAAATTATGCCTTAACTAATTGATATTCTGAACCGTGATGAACTAATTTAAATTTATATCCCATATGGTCCTCAAACGATGCCGAGCCGTGGTTATATGCTTGATCAAAAAAAACTTTTGCCTGCTCGGCATCAATTTCATAAATTAAATATCTAATACCCGCTTTTACACTATCATCGTGCTCAACTATATGCACCTTAATTGTTGTTTTCATAAATTTTTTTACTAATTATATAATTTCTACAATTTTGTTTCTAGAGGAAAAACCCGTAACTATTTTTACATTTGCTGACCCAGTTTTAAAATATACGGCCAAAGCATTTCTAATTGCTTCATTAGCTTTTCCCTTCACCGGCGGCTCTTTAACTGAAACAACATAATTTTGTTCATCAATTTTTTCAACTTTTTCTTCCCTTGAACTAGGCTTTGCCCTTACGTTAATTTTCATATAAGTAAATAAATAGCGCGAATGTTTTTGCGTAAGAAACGGTTACGGAAGCGCCCCGTTGTGGGCGCTGAGTTACAAGCGCGTTTGAAATTGCATATTATTTAAAAAAGCAATTTCAAACGACGGTGTGTTTCTGAAGTAAAACATTCAAGCGGATTATAATATTATTGCTTCTCCTTTCCCAATCAAAGCTGTTGTTTTTCCTTGCACTAAAATTGCTTGCTCATCTGTAATTATTCTTAAGTTTTTGTAACGTTTCTTAATATCTGGTATTTGCTTTTTTATAATTTCCGAATGTTCTGGCTGATAATGTACAAAAATATCAAACGGCACAAGATTTAAACCCTTAAAATCTTTCATTTTTACAATATTCTTATCTCCCAACCATTCAGCTGTTTTTATTGTACGACCGGCCACAATACTTCCAGCGGAGGCACCAATATATACTTTTCCTTCTTTCAGTAATTTTTTAATTACTTTATCAAAATTACAACCTCTCATTGCCTTTAATAAATAAAAAGTATTTCCGCCCTCAACATAAATAATATCTTTTACCTGTAATAATTTTAAGACTTCTGCTTCTGTTTTCCCTTCAATATCAACCTCTTCAACATTAAAGCCCATTTCATCTCTCATAATAGTCCAGTCGCTCCTAAGAAAATCCAAATTTTCTTCTGGTTTTGCCGCCGTAGAGATAAAAGCCACCGTAACATCATAGGCTGGTTTTTGCAATAATTTTACAATTTCTTCTCTCATTTTCATTCCACCGGAAGTTAAAAGAAGGGTTTTTGCCATATTATGCTTTATAAAAGTTTGCACTAGTCCTATGAAATAATTAATAAGCGCAATAATTAACAATAATACTCCCAATACTGAAGCCCCCCAGATTCCAAACGGTGTTAGAAAAAATTGCATAATAGACGACTTAAAAAATTGAACTTTTAATAAAGGTATTTGCCAATAAACATTTAGAGTAGACATTATGTCAAAAGATTCAACTTCTCCAACAGCCAAGACATATTTCCCTTCATTGGCTTTTTGTGGAGCTACTTCTTTTGAATAAACTTCAATTTTGTATTTTCCAGCTGGTACATTAACATCTAGTTCTGGCCCCTTTAAGTAGTAATCCCTACCAAATTCTTCGAAAAAAGATTTCCATTCTATAGAGTCTCCATCAAGTGAATAAATTTTATCCCCTTGCGCATTAAAAACATCTGCAGAGTATCTGCCGGTTATATTAGCTTGCGAAGGCACCAAAAGATTTAAATATAAATTGAATTCCTTATTAGATTCAATAAAATAATCACGTGGGGCGCCTTTTAATTCGTCGTAGAATGCTTGTGAAAGCTCGGCGTTTACCACCTGAATATTTCCAGACTGATTATAAATAATTCTCGGCTGATGCGCAAAAACTTCATTAGGGCAAACAAGCCCCATTAAAAATAAACTCGCGATAAATAATAAAACTATTTTTTTCATTATTTTTGATAAATCTTATGACTACAACCGCATGTTTGACAATCTAAACCGCACTCACAATGCTTAATGCATAAATCTGGCCTGCATCTGCATCTGTCTCTTTTTTGCATTTCTTTACCACATTTTTTACATTTTCCAATTGTTGCCACGTGTATTTCTCTTTGAGGAACCTCACCAATATAAATTGTTTCCGCATCACTTCTATACATTCCACCATGACCAGGAATAATCCACTGCGATTTTTTTATAATTAATTCTCTACTTTCTTGAAGCTTAACCGGATCAGAGGCATATGGGTCGTCATGTGGGTTGTGTGGATGATTTTCTTTCCAAAAAACATCTCCGCAAATTGCAACAATACCTTCTTTTGTGTTAACCAATAAACTAATACTAGAATAATCATGCCCCGGCGTACGCAAAACCTGAATATTAGGACTAAGTTCCTCAAACCATTCTTCAACAATATCTCCTGTCCATAAGCCAAAAAATTCTAAAACTTTAGCATCGGGAAACATTCCAACATTTCTATAATGATCTAGGTGAGAATGAGTAACACAAACAAAATTAACATCTTTTACGGTTAAATTTTCTCTAGCTAGTTCGTCAATTAAAATTTGTTGACTAGCTAAAACACCCGGATCAACAACCATTACTATTTCACCATCTCTAACTAAAGTAATAGTTGGGCAATCTCTTTCTATTCCCATTTCCCCAACCCGATCGGCGTTTACTGAGCCTTTTACTAAAATTTTAACTTCTGCTGGCATATAGTATTCAGCGAGGTAATAAACTTTTTGTAGACCCAGGTCCACGTGCCTGAAAAGGCAACGGGGGTAACCTGCATCGGAAAAAAGTTTATTGCCGAGCGCAGTTTAATTTAAAATCCAAAGATAAAAATTTAACACTCCCGCGAATGTAACCCATAAAATATATGGGGCCAACAATAATGCTGACAGTTTAGACACGCGATAAAAATTTATAATTGTAAAAATAATTGAAAACCAAAGCATTAATAATACAAAAAATCCCATTCCAGTTGATTGCGCTCCAAAAAATATAACAGACCACAAAATATTTAAAATAAGTTGAACTGAAAAAATTAAAATTATATTTGCTTTTTGCCATTTGCCAGACAAGAATTTTTTAGACAAATTATTCCAGGGCTTTTTCCCTTTAAAGTCCAGTTTGTTTGCTGGCACAAACTGTTTATCCCAAACTAAATATAATGCAATTCCCATTAATACAAATATTGTTGTCCATACTGGAGCAAATAGCCAATTCGGTGGGTTAAATGAAGGCTTAACTAGGCCAGCATACCAGCCTTTTATTGCGGGCATTGTAAAGGCAGAACCAATTACTCCTGCTAATTCACAAATTATTATGCTTACCGTCAGTTTAATTGCGTTATTATATTTCATCATTTTGTTTTTGTTTCTATTTGAGCACCCTCCGTCACATTTTTAACAGTCACCTGGGTGCTACCAATAGTTTTATAAAAAATAAAACCACCCAAAAATATTAAAATAACTATTACAACCGCTGAAATTAAAATTTCCTTGTCCAATTTAGAAAACATAATGCTATAAACCAATACTGCTAATCATTAAAAAGCATGCACCAAAAAATAATAGAGGAATTAAAATTAAAGCAATAACTGCAAAATTTATTCCTTTTGTTATGTACCTTCTCTTCTTTTTAAGAGTAGTATTTGCAAAATACAATGCTAAAATAATAAAAATTATAGCTACCATCAACGATAAATAACCATCAGTAGGGCGCAAATTGAAATAAAAAATATTCAATGGGGACATATTAAACAATGCAATGCCCGCTATAGTTCCTAAAAAACCAAAAATAAAATCAAAAACCTTCGCAGATGTTTTTGAATAATAATCATAATTTTGTGAATTTTTCCTATTTTCTTCCATAAATTTTATATATTTTTAATAACAAATTTATTAAATTATCCCACATTAAATATATTATAGCAAACAATGAAACAATTTGAAAACCCGTCAACCCCAACAAAGCTGTGTCTTGTGCACGAATAAATTCTATAAAGAATCTAAATATGAAGTAGGAAACCATTAATATTTTAAAAAGTTGCCCTGGCTTTACGTCTTCTCTATACTTTATTTTTTCTAAATAAATAAACATACCCAGCATAAATATAAACTCATATATTTGAGTTGGATGTCGCAAAATTCCATCACCAAAATTTACGCCCCAGGGTAAATTTGTTTCCTTTCCATAGCAACAACCCTGTAAAAAACAACCTATTCTTCCTATTGCCACGCCAATAGCAATAGCTGGAGCAAATAGGTTACCGCGTTTTACATTAATCTTAAATAGCTTTTTCGTAATTTTTACTCCTATGGCACCACCAATAAATCCACCAATGATTGTTTTGCCATAAAAAATTGAATCTACGCTCCAAAAATTGACAATAAAATATTTATAATCAATTATAAAATCTAATAATTTTGCACCTATTACTCCACCTATTAGCGCCCCAAAAACAATGTAGAGATTATTTTCTTGTAATGAATTACTCTTTTTTGCATGCCACAAATATATACCCAAACCCACTAAAAAACCTAATACTACAAAAAAAGAATACGAAGAAATATCTACGCCTCCAACAATAAATAAAATTGGCTTAATTCCCCATGTCATGCTTTTTTAATAAAGGCGCAACAACTATCGTTACCTAAGCATTCATATAGTTTTGATGCCGGGCACATTCCAAAAGCGGAAACAGTCTTTAAAATTGCGAAAATAAAAACTAAAATCCATCCAATTTTAATATTAATAAAATAAAGAAACATAAGACATATAAAACTTATGATCGTGCCCATTCCATGAGCAAATTCCATTGCTTTCTCATTTATTATTTCCTGCTTTGATTTTTTAATTTTTTCTAGTGTATATTTATACAATATTATCATTGGAGATTTTTCAACCTTTAAAAGAGCTGAGAAAGCAAGTATAAAAAAAACTATTAACATTACCCATTTAATTTGTGCTACTAGTGACAACCAAACTAATACTGCCACTCCATATCTACAAAAGGCAAAGCCCGCAGAAGAAATAGAAACTGGTTTATATTTTGTCATTTTCTTTTTTATTTAATAATTTAGGGAAAAACATACCAACTCTCAACTTATAACTATTATAATGAATAAATTCCTTACCTAATAGCTTTTCTTCTTGCTTTGCCCTGTAAAACATAAATGGTACAAATATAAACGTGATTATAAGAAATGCATAGACATTAAAATATACCAAGCTGGCGCCATAAAAAGCCCAAATTAAAGACGCATACAATGGATGTCTAACCAATTTATATACACCCGTTTCAATAAGTTCGTGATTTTGATAAATTTTCACATGGTTGGCCCAATTTTTTCCTAAATTAAATCTTCCCCAAATGTTTGTAATAGATCCCAGTACAATAATTATTAAGCCAAAAGAAACCAAAACAATTTTCAACTGAATACTATTTATTTCTATTCTTCCAATTCCATTCTTTATTAAAAAATAAAAGCACAAAAAAAATAAAAGCATCGTGCCGGTTGCAACAATGCTTTTTTTTTCGCTCTTTATTTCATTTCTAGATTCAAACTTTACAAAATCTACTAATATAGAAACTAAAACAGCAAAAGAACATAATACTATAATTAATACGCTAAATAACTCAAAAATTCCTATTGGAGAATATAATAATTGTGATATTTGGGTAATATTATTTATAGGCATTATTTTCTATGAATCATATTATATGCCGAGAAGGGAATTTTCTTCAAATCTGGCGTTATAATATGAACACATTCCTTTTTCATAGATTTCATATCAAAGTTATATGCATCTAGAAAGGAAACTATACTTATTCTAAAAGTATTTTCACTGACATATTCTATTTTCTCTTCTTGAGATTTCACAAAAAAACTAGCTGGAACCAAAGGCTTAAGCTTACTAAATAGATCAAGATAATTACAACAAACCCCAGTTTTGCAGAAAACGCTCTCAGAAATGTCTTTTAAAATGTCCTCTGGGTCAAATTTAAAAGTATTTCTTATAACAGGAAGATATTCCTTAGTATTTATATTTCTTATTATTGGAATAAATTCATCTTTTAATCTATATAAATAGGTTATTGCAACCCTATCTACATCGCAGGGTAATGGAATAAAATCACTTTTTTTAATCATTCCATTTAATTGCTTCTCAATAGAGTTAATAACGCCCGTTATTGTAATTCTTTTCTGGTCCTTGTCGAATCCTCCCATTCTGCCGAAATATGCTAAAGGTTGGAAGTTAACACCTCTTATCCCTTTAGTGTCTATGCCAAATTTAACAATTTGACCAATTTCATGATCATTAATATCTTTTTTAATTGTTGCAACTAATGTAATTGGTATTTTATATTTTGTTAAATTTTCAACGGCTTTCTTTTTTATATCTAATAAATTTTTACCCCTAAAATTTTTATAAACTTTATCGTCTAAACTGTCGAACTGAAGATAAATTTCAAAACGCCCCACAAATTGTGATAACTCCTTTACGAAATCTTCATCTTTAGCTACACGTAATCCATTCGTATTTAATAAAATATATTTTACCCCTTTTTCTCTTGCTAACTTAATAATTTCAATTATTTGTGGGTGCATTGTTGGTTCACCTCCGCTAATTTGAAGAATTTCAGCGTTTCCAAATTCAGAATCCAAAAATAAATCCAGCATTTTATCTATTTTTTCTATAGACAAAAAATTTGGCTTCCCGCTATTGGCATAACAAAAATTACAATTTAAATCACATGCGTCGGTTACTTCAATTAAACCATTACATGTGTGTTGCTCATGATCTGGACACAATCCACAATCAAATGGACACCCATTATTAATTTCCGTTTGCGGCTTAGAGATGCTTCCCGGCTTATCATAATCACCACGTTTTAAATAATATTCACCATCTTCTTCTAAAAGAACATCCCAATTTCCATGCTGTTTACAATTCTTTTGCAAGTATATTGAGCCATTTTTTAAAATAATTTTTGCGTCTATTCTTTTTAAACACTTAGGGCAAAGACTAATTGTTGATTCAATAAACCTATAATCTCTTTGATTGGCTGGCATATTTTTTATTAATTAAATATTGATTTACTTTACCAAAAAAATATTCCAATTACCATGGCATCTTATATCAAAAAAGTAGTGTCAAAATGACACTACTTTTTTTATGGTGGGCGCGGAAGGAATCGGACCTTCGACCTCTGTCTTATCAGGACAGCGTTCTACCACTGAACTACGCGCCCATATATTTAAGATTTTAGCAAGAAAAATTGAAAATTGCAAATATTCATGTAAGAAAAAGGGCCTGTGTGAGCAGGCCATGGGAAAGGGAACGGTTTGAGAAATGTGTAAGGGTGGTTTGGGTTAGAAGTATTGGATATTTAAATGAGCAGAAAGCGTCAGGGTAGTTGGTGAGTGTTTTTGTTGTTGTGCGAGGCTGGTGCCGTCACAGTCTTAAAGAGTTTCCCCCTCGGATTCTCGTGGGACGCGATGCACCTGCAAACCATGAAAGCTCGCAACTAACACTCTCGGCGAGCACCACCAACTACCCTGAAAGCTACTTACAATTTGAATAAGTAATTTTCAAAGTAGTTAATAGCGCCCAAAGAACTACCCTACAATTAATACGTAACAAATAAAGCAAACTAAGTCAACAATTTTTCCATTTCTTCGGCAATTGCCAATATTTTATTTTCTTCAAAATGATTTCCAATAATTTGTAAACCAACTGGCAAACCAGATTCTGTTTTTCCCGCTGGCAATGAGAGCCCAGGAATTCCTGCAATGTTTACAGAAACAGTATAAACGTCAACTAAGTACATAGCCAATGGATCATCTGTTTTTTCACCAATTTTAAATGCAGGAGCAGGTGAAACTGGACAAAAAATTAAATCTATTTCTCTAAATGCTTTGGCAAAATCTTGTTTTACAAATTCTCTGACCTCTTGGGCTTTTTTATAATAAGCGTCGTAATAACCAGAAGATAACGCATATGTTCCCAACATAATTCTGCGTTTAACTTCCGCACCAAATCCATGACCTTTGCTCTTCAAATAAACATCTAATAAATCTTTTCCTGGTTCAGACAATCCATATCTTACTCCATCAAGTCTTGCTAAATTTGCAGAAGCCTCGCATGGAGCAATAATATAATAACATGCCAAAGCAAATTCCACGCTTGGCAAACTAATTTCAACAATTTCTGCACCCTTTTCTTTTGCTTTTTCAATTGCTCCCGTAATTATTTTTTTAACTTCTGGGTCAATTCCTGCTACAAAATATTCTTTTGGAACTCCAATTTTCACACCTTTTAAACTCATGGTGCGTTCATCGAATTTATTATCAGATGTTGTTGCGTCTTTGCTATCTTTACCAGAAATAACTTCAAAAATTATTTTTGCATCTTCAACATTTTTTGCAATTGGCCCAATTTGATCTAATGAAGATCCAAATGCTGCCAAACCATATCTAGAAACAGCTCCATAAGTCGGTTTTAGCCCCACCACGCCACAAAAAGACGCAGGTAAACGAATTGACCCTCCTGTGTCAGAACCAAGAGAATAACAGGCTTCATTGCCCGCTACCGACGCCGCAGGCCCAGAAGAACTTCCTCCGGCAACTCGCGTTTTGTCGTTTGGATTTTTTGTTGCTCCAAATGCTGAGTTTTCTCCAGAGCCTCCCATTGCATTATCATCTAAATTTGCTTTTCCTAAAAATACAGCACCTTCTGCCTTTAATTTTTCTATTACAGTTGCGTTATAAGGAGCAACATAATTTTCTAGAATTTTTGAAGCAGCTGTGCATTTAACATCCTTAATTAAAATATTATCTTTAATGGCACAAGGAATTCCGCAAAGCATTCCAAATTTACCTGTTGCAATTTGTTTGTCTGCCTCCGTTGCTTGCTTCAAAGCCGATTCTTCTGTAACAGTTATAAAAGCATTTAAATCACTTTTCTTTATATTTTCTAAATAAGCTTTTGTTAAATCAACAGAAGTGAAATCTCCATTTTTAAGGCCCTCGTGAGCTTGTTTAATTGTTAATTCTGTTAAATCCATTACAATATTGTCTTAACCTTAATATAATTATCTTTCTTGTCTGGAAACCCTGCAATTAATCCTTCTGCTAAATCATGACTGGAAACCACTTCATCTTTTCTAGCTATTATAGGATTTTTTAAGTCGTGCTTTTCAATTTTAATTTTTGGTGCTTTTTTAAGCAAATCAAAATAATCCAAAATTCCCGACAGGTCTTTCTGCATTTTTTCTATTTCCTCAGCTGTTAATTCAAGCCGGGCAAGTCCTGCAATTTTTTCTACTTCTTCTTTTGAAATCATATAACATTATAATAACAAAAAATTTCCCCAATGCAAATCTTGACTCTTCATTTTTACTGTGCTATTATCACATATCGTTTAAAATTGGACATTTACAACCTCAACTCATGATAATAGCAATATGGATACACCACATACGCATCTCAGAAGATGTGGCCAAGGTAACTTTTGCCAAATCTGTGGAGAAAGAATTTGTTTTTCATACAGCCCAAATGGAAAATCATGCTGTATGCTTACAAAGAGCCACGAAGGTCCTTGCACAAATTCCTATTTTCCCGAGCGTGGAACCTGGACTGTAAACATTTATACAATTCCACCCATAAAAATTCCGAACACCAACACCCACAACAACACCAAGCCAATCCCCAGAAAAAGAAAGACATGAAAACACACATACACATGAGAAGTAAGGCAGAAAAGGGTTCTATTTGTAGCTGCGGAGCAAGGCTTTGCCTTTCGAAACAGCCGGACAGCCCTCTTGTATGCATGCTAATTCAAGGCCACGAAGGCATGTGCACTAATCCCCATTATCCCGACCGTGGAATGTGGCAAAACTTAGCACAAGCCCCACCGACGCCCTCACAACCCCCGCGTGAACAGTTCACAGCCACTACAACCACATAACCACAACAAAACTATGGAAGATAGGACAGAGCAGGGCCAGCTTTTTAAATGGTCACCACAAGGAAATTATTGGTATAATGCCTCTTGCCCAGAAATTTTAGTAATCCCTCCCGCGGGAAATAACATTTTCTGTGCAGTAGAATCCCACGTCTGGCGGATCTTTATTACTGGCATGGGCTATCCGGAATGCATTACTGATGCCGGGCCGGGAAGTAGCACTGAAAGTGTTGCCTTTGAACGAGCTTCATTTAATGCAAAGTGCAGGCAGCAAAACCCACGCTACTACCACCACGATCCCGAAATCAACGACTAACCCTAGTCATTTTTTATGCGTCGCGTTCCACTCCGAACCCGACGCTTTTTATTTAAAAAAAATCCGCCGATAAGGCGGAAATTTTCAATTTTAATATGGGGCGTCGTTTTCGTCGTCTTTCGACATTACTTCAGACAATGTATCAATATTTTCTAAAGCTATTCCAGCTCCACGCACAACAGAAGTTAATGGGTCATCAATTATTTTACAAGGCATTTTAGTCTCCTTAGAAATTAAAACATCTAAGCCACGCAAAAGTGAACCTCCTCCGGCTAAATAAATTCCATTTGTCATAACATCAGCCAATAATTCTGGTGGAGTTTCTTCAATTGTAATTTTAATAGCAGAAATAATTTGTTTTACAGAACGGTCTAATGCTCTTTGGACATCGTCGTTAAAAATTACAACTTCTTCTGGCAAACCTGTAATTAAGTTTCTGCCACGCATTGGCATTTCCATTTTTTCCTTAATAGGCATTGCCGAGCCAATATTTATTTTAATCAATTCTGCAGTTCTCTCACCAATCAAAAGTTTATATTCTTTTTGTGCAAAATCTACAATGTCACTGTTTAATTTATCTCCAGCAACTCGCAAGCTTCTCGAAGCTACAATTCCACCCAAAGAAATTACAGCAACTTCTGTTGTTCCGCCTCCAATATCTACAATAAAATTTCCACCCGCATCCTGAACTGGCAATTTTGCTCCAATAGCCGAAGCCAAAGGCTCTTCAATTAAAAATACTGTACGCGCTCCCGCGTTTTTTGCTGCGTCCCTAACTGCCTTTCTTTCAACTTCTGTAACTCCGCAAGGAATTCCAATAATAACCCTTGGCATGCTCACTAAGCCAAACATTTTTTTACTAGATGAGGTAGCTTTTTCAATGAAGTATTTTAGCATTTGCTCGGTAACTTCGAAATCAGAAATAACTCCATTTACTAATGGTCTTGTAGCAGAAATGTAAGCGGGTGTGCGTCCAACCATTTTTTTAGCCTCTTCTCCAATAGCTAAAATTTGTCCTGTTTTATTATTAACGGCAACCACTGAAGGTTCATTAATAATTATTCCTCTGTCTTTTACGTAAACCAAAGAATTGGCGGTACCTAAGTCAATCGCCATATCAAGTGATAAAAATGAAAATAATTTACTTAACATTGTTTATTGTTTTTATTAAATCCTTAATTTTAACTAATTTGGCATCAGTCCCAACACGTTCTTTTAACTCTACTGATTTTTCTGCAATTGTTTTAGCCGAAACTATAGCGCGAAAAGGAATTCCAATTAAGTCTGACTCTGCAAATTTTTCTCCAGCAGACTTATCCTCCCTGTCATCATATAATACCTTAATATTTTCTTTTTGCAATTCTTGATAAATTTCTAATGCTGTGTCTTTAACTTTTTCGTCTGTACCAAGCTGTATTAAGTGCACCATAAATGGAGCTACAGATTTTGGCCAAATTATTCCCTTCTCGTCATTATTAACTTCAACAATTGTACCCAATAATCTCCCTAAACCTATTCCATAAGAAGCCATTACAGCAAGCTTCTCTTCCCCATCACTATCTTTAAATTTTAAATCAAATGGTTGTGAAAATTTTGTTCCTAATTTAAATATGTTTCCAACTTCTACTGCTTTTTTTTCTGAAAATTCATTTGCGCCACAGCTAGGACAATTTGGAGTCTCTTCCTTAATTTCTTTATTTACTGCCATATTACATTTACCACAAACATATATTATGTCTTCTCCGGCATCTGTAATTGTTTGAAATTCATCGGAATATTTTGAAAAGCTTCCTCCTGAAGCGGCAGTTCTATAAGTTTTTTCTCCTATACCAACCTGTTTAAAAATATTCATGTATGCGTCAGCTACTTTCTCATAATAACTGTCTAAATCTTCTTGGCTAGCATGAAATGAATATAAATCCTTCATTACAAACTCTCTTGTGCGTAAAATTCCCGATTTAGCCCTTAATTCATTTCTAAATTTATTTTGAATGTGAAAAACTGAAAAAGGTAAATCTCTGTAGGAATAAACAAATTTCTTTGCTGTTGGAGCTACGACTTCTTCATGTGTTGGAGCCAATGCATAATCTTTTTCTCCCGCCCCTTTTAATTTAAAAAGAATATCTACAGTGTCCCATCGGCCGGTTTTTACCCAGTTTTCTTTAGGGTTTAATGCTGGCATTAACATTTCTTGCCCACCAACCGCTATCATATTATTTCTAATAATTTCCTCAATATTTTTTAAAACCATAAAACCCAATGGCATATAGGTGTAAACCCCCGCCATTAATTGATCTACAAACCCTGCGCGAGCCAACAAATCAGCTGAAACTGCTTCTGTTTCTGGAGATTTTTCTTTTGTAGTTTTATAAAATAATTTAGATTGCAACATAATGATTTTATTACTATTTAATAAATGCTGCTTTGAAAAAATCAAATAGCCTTGGAATGTCGAATTTCACTGTTATAAAAAGTGACAATGTTATTAATATTACAAAGAATATCATTGTAATCCATTGTTCTACTTTAACTGAAACTGGCTTTCCTTTAATTTTTTCTAGCAACAAAAATACTAATTTCCCACCATCTAGTGCTGGAATTGGAAACAAATTAAATATTGCTACAAGTACTGCAATTGTTCCAATAAAGTATAAGAAAAATCCTGCACCATAGCTTGCGGCATTAGCTAAAAATACTGTAATTCCAATTGGGCCAGCAAAAGCTGCTCCTTCGGGCAAACCTTTATTAGAAAATAATCCTGCAAAAGTGTTATATAAGCCAACAAAAGCCGTAACTGTTGTTTGCCATGTATAAATTGCTCCCTGAACTGGCGCCATATACCAAGAAGTTTTTTGAATTAAAGTTGCCATTCTTTCTAGTCCAACTCCTACTGCCCCTTCGCCGGCTGGTGGATTAACTCTTGGAGTTATATTCACATTAACGTTTTTGCCAGCTCTTTCAACAGTTAAAACCATTGGCTTTCCCTTATTATCTGCTGTTACTTTTTGAAATTCTGCAATTTTATTTATTTTTATGTCTACTCCGCCAGCTTTTATTTCCTTAACAGTGTCACCAACTTGTATGCCCGCAATTCCAGCTGGAGAAGTTGGCGAAACAGATATAATTTTTACTTGCGGATTTGTCATTCCTGGAGAATCTTGGTCGCCCACTGGCAATTCAGCCCCCATTGCAAAAACAATTGTAAAAATAACAATGGCTGCTGCCCAAAATGCAGCTACTCCACCAATTACAATTAAAACCCTTTTCCAGATTTTTAAATTTTGAAAACTTCTTAAATCATCAACTCCACCCTCTTCGCCGTAAATTCTAACAAATGCTCCCAATGGCAACCAATTTATAGAATAAATTGTTTCTCCAATTTTTTTACCCCAAATTCTTGGCGGATATCCAATTCCAAATTCATCTACTCTTACACCAAATTTTTTAGCAATAATGAAATGTCCATATTCGTGGATAATCATTAAAACTATTAAACTAACAAAAGCAACTATTAAAGTTAAAATTGTTGAAAAAACCATAAATTTGTTTTTTTATTTTAGCTATACTAATTCTTGCTTCTTCTTCTCGACTAAATTCTTAATTTTTTCTTGGTAATCGTCTACTATTTTTTGAAGTTCGTCTTTTCCACGGAATTTATCATCTTCAGACATTTCTTTTGCTTTCTGCGCAGCCTGAATTTTATTCCAAGCATCTTCTCTTTGTCTTCTTATAACTTGTTTTGATTGTTCTGCTTTCTCATTTAAAATTTTATTTAAAGACAACCTGTATTCCTCTGTAAGCATTGGCAAATTCAATCTAATGAGGTTTTTATCAACAACGCAAGACATTCCTAGGCCAGAATTTCCAATTGCCTTTTCAATTGGCTCTATATATGAAGTATCCCAAGGCTGAATAACAATTTGGTTGTTTGATGGTGTAGAAATTGCTCCCAATTGCTTAATTGGAAATTTACTCCCAAAAGCAGTAACTTCTATGTCTTCAACCAAAGCCGGCGAAGCACGTGAAGTTCTTATTTTTGCTAATTCTCCTTCCAAAAACTTGAGCGATTTCTCAAATTCTGGCTTAACATTATTTATTATTTCTTTATACGTCATATGTAAACTGGGCAAATGGTTTAGCGAGGTAATGAACTTTTTCGAGACGACGGGTCCCCCCTGCTTCCCGGAGAGGGCGGGAGTCGCAGAAAAAGTTTATTGCCGAGCGAAATTGCCGAGCGATTATAATTCCATTAGTACTATTTCTAAAGCTAATTTTGGATTAGCGTTAGTAAAAATTAATTTATTACTTATTTCGTCTATTAAATTTAAAATTTTTATTACTTTCTTCTGCGAATAATCTGCTAACAAAATATTTCTATAATGCTTTTGCAGAACTTCTAGTATTTCAACCGGGTCTTGTTTGTCAAAATCTAATTCTTTAGTATATTTAAACTTTTCCGCAATGCTAGCATTAAGTACTGGAAGTAATGATTTTAAAATTTCTTTTTCTTTTTTTGCTCTTTCTGCATTTTCTGGTAAATCTTTTGGCCTAAAAAATTTTATTGTTTGACATCGTGAAAAAATTGTCGGCAGAAGTACATCAGGCTTTGAAGAGACTAAAATAATTAATGTTTTTCCTTTAGGCTCTTCTAATTCTTTTAGAAAGCAGTCCTGCGCACTTATGTTCATTCTTTCGGCATTATCAACAACAACAACTTTATAACCGCCATGGTAAGATTTATAGCTCAGAAATTTCTGCACGTCTCTTATTTGGTCCGTATCAATTTCAAAATTATCTTTTTTATTCTTAATTGATGAAGTGCTATTTACAGATTCTACAACCAACAAATCAGGAAATTTACTGCCAAGCAATTCCGCAAACTCCAAAGCTAGAGTTCTTTTTCCAATTTCTTTTGGCCCAGAAAACAAATATGCATGTGAAAGCTGATTCAACTCTACTTTCTTTTTTAAAAACTCTAATTGTTTTTTATGCCCAATTATCATATAAAAACGAACGAGAAATTAAGTTTTAAAGGCATCTTCGGAGGAAGTTTGGCATGGTTCCGCGGCGAGAGTTCAGATTCGCAGAGCGAAGCTGCCTCCTAGCGGACAAACTTCCGAGAATAAGGTGCAAAATTTCGCTGGAAATTTTGACACCGGTGCCGGCAAAACTTAGTTTCGAGTGTCTATTTTTTCGACATTACAACTTTCTTATACTCCTCTAAATTATCAAGAACTGTTCCTGTTCCTTTTACCACACAGAAAAGTGGCTCTTCTGCAATAAAGCATGGAACTCCAGTGCTTTGAGCTACTAATTCATTAATTTTTGGTAATAACGCACCTCCGCCAGCCATTATTATTCCTTTATTCATAATATCTGCTGAAAGTTCTGGTGGTGTCTCTGATAATACGTGCTTTACAGCAACAACAATTTCCGCTAACACATCAGAAATTGCTTCACAAATTTCATTATTAGATATTTTTATATTTCTTGGTAATCCTAAAATTAAGTCTCGTCCTTGGATTTCTAAAAATCGTAATTCTTTTTGAGGAAGAGCTGTTCCAATTTTAATTTTAATCTCTTCGGCAGACTGCGTTCCAATTGCTAAATTAAATTTTTTCTTAATATATTCTCCAATTGCTGTGTTTATTCTGTCTCCGGCAACTCTAATTGAATGCCATGTCACAATTCCTCCAAGCGAAATTACAGCAACCTCAGAAGTTCCACCTCCAATGTTAATAATCATATGACCAGAGCATGAATTAATAGGAATTCCAGCTCCAATTGCAGCTAAAATTGGTTCTTTAGCAACATAAACTTGTTTTGCTCCAGCAGCCAACGATGCTTCAATTACGGCCCTTCTTTCTGTGCTGGTAATTCCAGCGGGCACAGAAACAACTAATTCTGGTTTAAACAGCTTTATTCCTGAATTTGTTTTATTAATAAAATAATGAATCATTGCCCTTGTTACTCTGTAATCGGCGATAACCCCATCTTTTAATGGTCTATAAACTTTAATGTCTGCAGGCGTTCTTCCAATCATTGCTTTTGCCTCTTCTCCAACTGCTAAAATTTTATTATCTGTTAAAGAAATTGCTACAACAGATGGTTCATATAAAACAACCCCCTTGCCGTGAACATAAACAAGTGAGTTACAAGTTCCTAAATCAATTGCAATTTTATTACTAAACATAATAGTTTTTACAAATAAATATTTAAATATTAACGCGCTCGATATCTGCCCCCAGTTTTTTTAAACGCTCTTCTATTCTCTCATATCCCCTATCAATTTGAAAGATATTTTCAATTGTTGTTGACCCCTTAGCTATCATGCCGGCTAAAACCATTGTAATTCCTGCTCGCAAGTCCGGGCTTACAAGCTTTTTCCCCATAAGTGGTGTTGGTCCGCTTATAACAATTCTATGAGGATCGCACATTATAATATTAGCACCCATAGTTACCAACTGGTCGGCAAAAAATAGTCTTCCTTCAAAAATTGACTCGTGCACAATGCATTGACCTTCAACTTGTGTCATTAAAAGAGTATATGGAGATTGCAAGTCTGTAGCAAACCCAGGGTATTCATGTGTAGTAATAGAAACTGCTTTTAACTTGCTCGGCTTTGTAATAATAAAGTTTTCGCCAATTTCAAATTTTGCACCTGCTCTTTCTAAAATAGGAATAACTGCGCCTAAGTGTTCTGGAATACAATTTTCAATTTTAATTTCACTGTTTGTTAAAAGGCCCATCATTATAAAAGTTCCTGCTTCAATTCTATCTGGAATTACGTAAAAATCAGAACCAGAGATTTTTTCGACACCTTCAATTTCTATTGTAGCAGTTCCTGCGCCAGTAATTTTTGCGCCACATTTATTTAAATATTCAGCCAAAACTAATATTTCCGGCTCCATTGCACAGTTTTGTAAAACAGTTCTTCCTTCTGCTAATACAGCGGTCATCATCATGGCTTCTGTTCCAGTAACTGTAATCTGTGAAAAAAATATATTAGCACCTTTTAGTTTGCCATTTATGGCTTTAAGATTGAAGCCTTCTTCATTAACATCAATTTTTGCCCCAAGTTTTTCAAAACCATCTAAAAACATGTCTATTGGCCTTTTTCCAATAACACAACCTCCCGGATGACTCATTTGTACTTGGCCAAATCTAGCCAACATTGGCCCTGAAAATACAATTGAACTTCTTAACCTTCGTACCAATAAAGAATCTAGTTGGGTTTTTTTAATTGATGAAGGGTCAACTATAATTATTTTTTTCGCTTCATTTATTTCACAAGTAGCCCCTAAATCTTTTAGAATTTCAATTGCATCTAAAGTATCCTTAATAAAAGGGAAATTAGTTATTGTGCATTTTTGTTCAGACAAAACTAGCGCTGCTAAAATTTTAAGCGCTGAATTTTTTGCACCATTAACTGAAATAGTACCCGATAATTTTTTACCTCCGTTTATAATGAATTTCTCTGACATAATTGGTTAATCTTAATCCAAAAACTACATCTTGTAAAGAAGGTAAAATTTGGTAATATAAGAGTAACATAAACTATAAAACATGACAAAAAAATTTCGTTTCATTATATTACTAATTTGCATAGTATGCTTCTTTGTTATAGCACCAATTTTGGTTTTTTACTCTATGGGTTACAGACTAGATTTTAAAAGACTAATCGTAACAGAAACCGGGGGCATTTATGTAAGAAGCATTCCTTCTGCCGACCAGGTAGTTGTTGATTCTAAAATTTACAAAAAACCGGGCTTTTTGAATAATTGGGTTTTTGTGCAAAGCTTAATCCCAGAAGACCACTCTGTTTTAGTTACAAAAGATAAATACTATGATTATACTAAAACTATACCTGTTGAAAAAAAGGAGGTTACCAAACTAGAACATATTCTATTGATAAAGAAAGATATCCAATTTGCTATTTCAGAAGGAATTGCTAACTCTGCAGGCGAATTTATTTCCCCATTTGTTAACCAAGATAAATTTCTTATAAAAAATAGCAATTTATATTATTCAACTATTACAGAAAACTCTAAACTAACAGCCTTACAGAAATCTACTCCTATTATAAAGAAATTGGTTGCTTTCTCAATTCAAAATAATAATATTTTATGGCTCGGCTCAGATGGATTTATGTATAAATCCAACCAGTCTAACCCTGCCACAAACCCTGAAAAAATTACTACCACTGCAATAAAAATTTCTAAAACTGGTACATATAAAATTATAAACGATAATAAAAATATATTCTTAATA
>Ga0247841_10004855_pt1 | contig 22493 bp, 26 predicted proteins | sample LaCruzMarch2015__2_FD_192410 | JGI IMG/M metagenome (GOLD analysis project Ga0247841, IMG submission 192410) | Freshwater microbial communities from meromictic Lake La Cruz, Castile-La Mancha, Spain - LaCruzMarch2015_18m | ecosystem: Environmental > Aquatic > Freshwater > Lake | place: Spain... | reverse complement strand
CAATAGCTCCTATGGTTATAGAAGTTGACAAAGATAATCTCCATAAAAATATTGAGAGACTCGACATTGAATTACCGGTTATGAGCCCAAGAATTCAAAGAGAATATAAAAATCTTGCTCAATTGAATGTATCCAAATTTGGAAACAATAAAGTTAAAATTAAAACTTTTTCTGAAGAAGAAAAACGGGAAATTGTTTTTAAGGATGTTGTTGATGAAAAAACACATCACACAACAATACTAACTGGAGATATTGAGCCTGATTATAGAAGTGTAGTTGGTTTCTTTGCTCAAGCAGTAATGAGAGAATTAAGGTTATTTGGATGTTATGATATTTTATTTGGAAAAGTAAAGGAATTTTTACAAGGTTATATGTTTGATACTTCTGTCAATTTATTAGATCTAAATATATTAAGAAATTTATCAGAGGTTGAATATATAAAACTAATAAAAGACTCATTTAAGAAAGCTATTAATGAGCTAACAGTTCAAGACAAAGGTGATACCGAAATTAAAAATTATATTAAGGTTAGTGAGGCTCGACCTTTTGTAGTTAATGATAAAGCGTATTTATTACCCAAAAAATCTGTTTTTAATAAAATCGTTGGTGATAGTAATTTTGAACTTACTTTTGCAGAATTTATTGAAAATTGCGATGATGTAACTTCTTTCTCAAAAAACTTTCAAAATAAAGAAGCCAGTGCTCTTCGAATTGAATATAAAAATTCGGAAGGATTTATTGCAACCTACTATCCCGACTTTTTTGTTAAAAAAGATGATAAGACAGTTTATATAGTCGAAACAAAAGGTCGAGAGGAAGAAGATGATAAGTTAAAATTTGTACGGTTACAAAAGTGGTGTGAGGATGTAAACAACCGTCAAACCAGAATGGAATACAAAGCACTATATATTAAACAAGAAGAATGGGAGAAATATACACCAAAAAGTTTTGATGAGGCAGTAAGGTTATTTGGTAAATTAATAAAAAATTGATTAATAACTACTCTATGCCCTTTCTACAACCCCTCATCACTTAATAAAAATATATGAAAAGCCAATAAGAAAATTAAAATTGTGGAGGGAAAGTGTAAAAAAAGTGAAAAATATGACCATAAAAAGAAAACAAATTCCGCCAAAAATAAAACTAATAGTTTTTAAAAGGGATAACTATACATGCAAATTATGTGGAAGAACTCCGGCATTAAACCCTGGAATTAGTCTTGATGTTGATCATATATTTCCACATTCAAAAGGAGGTCTTATTGAACTAGATAATCTTCAAACATCTTGCTCTAGTTGTAATCGAAGTAAGGGAAATGACGAAGAGTTAAATAAAACTATTCGAAATGAAATAGACGCAATACTAAATGAAATTAATCCCAGAATATTAGATGAATTAAATAAGACGAAAAATGTTAAAGTTGTTGCAAATGATTTCGATTTCTCAAAACTAAAACAACTTAACGAACTTTGCAATTATTATGAAATAAATATTATTCCGAACTCAATTAACGGTTATCAGGCTTGTTACAATATGGGGATTTATACAGTGAAAGACAATTATGGATCAAAAATAAATTTTTACATCATTAAACTAAATAATGAATAATTGGTATTTTATTTATAATTCAAGCGGTTTTAATAAAAAAGAAATTAAAGAGCTATCGTCAACACTTGAAAAACTAGGATATAAATACAATCAGTGTACTGAGCTTGGCGCAGGTCCAAGTATTGAACAAGTAATTGCATGGATTTATAACAACCAATTTGCGTCAGGTGTATCAGCTGGAATATTAGCAAATTATTTTTATGACTTATTAAAAAGTATGTATTTATGGTTTAAATCACATAAACAAAAAAATAAAAAAATACCAACCATAGAATTATTATTAAAATTTAATGACTTAGAAGATAAAGATATTATAGCTAAACTTAACTTTAGGATTGATAAAAAATACAGTAAAAAAATACTAAGTGAGTTAATCAAAACTCAATTAAAATATAAAACTTAACATGATTTACGGCATACACGAACCCATTGATGTAAACAAAATTAATCTTTCCTATTTTTGTCGTGGTTGTAAAGAGACTGTTCGTGGCATTCCTCTGACTGAGCCAGTGTATCACATCAGCAAATATGACGATGACCCTTGGTTGATAGTTAGGTGCCCAAACCGTTTATGTGAGCTTTCTTTTGTTGTTTATAATCGTCTAAACGATAGAATTTACGAAGTATATCCTTTGCCTGGTTTTGATGCTGGCAATTATCATAAGGCGATACCAGAAAAAGTCAGAGAAGATATCGCTGAAGCGGATAGGTGTTTTTATGCGAGTGCTTATAGGGGGACTGTTGTTATGTTACGACGTGCTGTCCAAAACATTGTTTTAGATAAAATAAAAGACAAGGCAATTGTCAAAAAGAAATTATGGGAGCAAATTGATGCTCTACTTACAGAAGGTTATATTACTAAACATTTAAAAGATACAGCGCACGAAATTCGTCATTTTGGTAATTTTGGTGCACATCCTTCAGAAGATACCTTGGAAAAAACGACCAGAGAAGAAGCCAAGATTGTAAGCAGTCTGACTCACGATTTACTTAGAACTATTTACATTTCACCCTACGAGACAAAAGAATTAAAAGAAAAAAGAACAAATAAACATGTATAAACATTAATATAAAATTTAATAAAGATAATTCTATGTCCCAATATTACAACCCAAAAAGAACCACAAACCTCTACACCAAAAACTCCACTGCGCCTTTCAAAATTAGCCGGTCGAAAATCGATCTTTTTGTCAAATGTCCCCGTTGTTTTTATCTTGACAGAGTATTGGGTATTGCCCAGCCACCGGGATTTCCATTTAGTTTAAATTCTGCTGTCGATAAATTATTGAAAAAAGAATTTGATCTTCACAGAGACAAACATACCGCTCATCCGATGATGAGCGCTTATGGTCTCGATGCCATTCCTTTTGAACACGAAAAAATGGACGAATGGAGAGACTCACTGCGAAGAGGCATAACCTATTTACACCCCGAAACTAATTTATTGATTACTGGTGGAGTCGATGATGTTTGGATAAATCCACAAGGTGAATTAATTATTGTTGATTACAAAGCTACCTCAAAAGAAGCTGAGGTGACACTCGATGCCGAGTGGCAAGATGGCTACAAAAGACAGATGGAAGTTTATCAATGGTTATTTAGAAAAAATGGATTTAAAGTTTCCGATACCGGTTATTTTGTTTATTGTAACGGCAAGACAGATACTGAAGCTTTCGACGGTAAACTCGAATTTGATATTAAATTAATCCCATACATAGGCAAAACCGACTGGATTGAACAAACTATTTTGGATATCCACAAGTGTTTAAATAGTCCAAATATTCCTGAATCAAAAGCTGGTTGTGATTATTGTGCGTATACAAATGCGATTCAAAAGCTAACAGTTTAACTGTAACAGCCAAAAGATTGATACAGTGATGATACAGTAGAGATACAGTTAAAATAATTAATAAACTTAAAATACAATTTTACAAATTTTCTGTCAAAAATCTTTGAACTCCATCAATTGTTGATTTAACATCTTCTGAGTTGTAATCATCAAATTTACCATGATCTGCGCTGTCCCTTATTGCCTTCCATGCTTGAATTTGTTTTTGAATTAACCGGTTATATACTTCCTTGTCAGCAATTTTTGTATTAAGTGAACTAATGTCATCATCTTCCTTAACCCCAATACTGTTTTTGATCGCAATTTGCCTAAGACTATTTTCTAAGACTGCACCAATAAGAGAAGCCGCAGAATCCTTATAATTATTGTCCAGTAAGTGCTTAGCCATTTCGATAAAATCAGTGAATATTTCAGCACTTACTAGTTCTCTAACTTTTGTTAAATATCCCAGCTCTAAATCCTCTTTTAGCGCCTTAAGAATACCTGTACCATGCTCAACATCACTTGGGTGATTACTCTTTACCACCTCAATGAAATTTTTATAATATGGACTTGATTCGTTGCAAACTAGAAGTATAAAATTTTGTGTATTATTTTTCCATTCATGAAATAAAATACTGTCTACTGAATCAGGCGCAATTACATGCTCCGAACTATTACTTCGTCGTGATGAAGCAACATTTTGAGCTTTTATTAAAAGTTGGCTTACCCGTTCTATAAGTTTTTGTGAGGTTGAATCCATAAACAATTTTATCACTTTAATTTTTTATATTATTAAGACCTAAATGCTATACTACCCCCACTATGAATTTCAAAAAGCAGATAGGTAGCAAACTCAAAAAAAATCGCGTAAAAGCTAAATTTACTCAACAGCAAATTGCTGATAAAGTAGGTATTAGTTCAAAATATTTAGATCGTATAGAAAAGGGAGAAGCAAGCCCATCTATGTCGATAATATATAATATTGCAGAAGTTTTGGATGTCAGCACTTCAGATAAATGTTATACTATCTCTATATGATTGACCAAGACGATTTAGCTACTTGTAAACAGGTAGGTCGTAACATCAAGGAGATTCGAGAAAAAGCGAAACTTACTCATATACAGTTGGGCGATAAAGCCGGTCTTCATTTCAATTATTTTGCCCGTATAGAACGGGGAGAAGTAAATCCCTCAATCATAAAAATAATAAATATCGCTAAAGCCCTGAATGTCAAAGTTTCGGATATTTTACCCTTTTAAAACCATTTCCTGAGCAATATTTTGCATTTTTTTCACCAATAACTCAGCATTTTCAAAAGAGGCATTTTGAGGATCATCTCTCTTTAACACTTCCAAACAAGCCTGAAAAACTTGGTCATGATTATTGTCATCACCGGCAAATTTGTAGGTATTTTGATCAATAGTATGGATTTTGCCGTTTGTTTTATCACTATAAATCAATTGCGCTAATTCTTTTAATATTAAATTATTATCCATTTTTTTAAAAAAAATTAAACAAGACCAAGCTCTTGGCAGCGGGGACAAGTCTTTTGATCCCCAAGAGATTTAACACACTCGATTTCTGCTTTTATCATGCGCTTGATTATTTCTCTCACTTCTCGAGCTTCGGGTGAGGTATTTTTTAAAATATCATCAACGATCTTATCAAATTTATTATTTTTCTTCATAACCGATGATACCACCCGGTAGGTAAGAAATAAAAGATAGTAGTTTATTAATAAATATATTTTTCAAGTTTGATAAATTTGAAGCACTCTTTGGCTTGAATTTCACTTTTAATCCGGCGCATAATTTCTTGACTATATGTCTGAAATAAGATATTTAGGCTTCCTTCCCACAAAATCTTACGATCGATAATCGCCAATTTTCGATGGCTATATTCAGAGCCAATGATTACCTGAATCCCCATTTTTTCAAATTTTCGAATGGCTTCTTCCGCTTGTTGTCTCATATTAAGATCATGTTCGGTTGGATCGCGGGTAATCACATAGACCTTGATTTTCCTTGCAACCAGAGCCTCTAGTGGGCTAATAAGGGAACAAATTCGGCTCGATGATATAAAAGGGCTTTCGATAATGACCTCCTTTTTGCAGTGTTGTAAATCATTCGTAAATTTAGGATAAAAAGTATTGTCATCATAAAGCTGGGAATGGATCAAATCGGGGGACAAACCCAGTAATTTTTTCAGATAATAAGGTATAATATTATTCATACTCCTCCTTATTAATGGATTGATACACTTCCATTAGTTTGTTAAAATGCGAGAGTATATCAAGGAGAAGCGGTTCAAACCAAGAGTCGTCTCTTCTACAGAATTAATTTTTAATTCTTAATTTTTAATTTTTATTCAATTATTAATTATTAATTTCTAATTATTAATTAACAATTTGGATGTGTAGCTCAGTTGGTTAGAGCATCGATCTTATACATCGAGGGTCCATGGTTCGAGTCCATGCACATCCACAGAATCAAAAATCCCCCCAAACGGGGGGATTTTAAAAGCCTTCTGTTTAAATCTCCCCGTCAGCCGAAGGCTGACGACCCTCTTCGACCCTCCAAAGGCGGGCAGGAAAAGAGGGTGGAGGAAATTTGTTATTTGTTGCCGCAGTTGCAGGTACCGCCGGATTTGCAAGCACAATTAGAATTGCCGCAGGCAGCTTTTTGACCACCACAGCCACAAGTTTTGGCTGGGGCTTGAGGACCTTGAGCTTTGACAAAACCGGGAACGGTTCTGTAGGCGACGAAGCCGAGAGCAACGAAAGCAAAAACAATGACAAGATTTTTTATCATGAGTTTATTAATGGTTAACTATATTTAATACAATTATTTTGGAGATTTTATTTCATTTTGTTTTGGCAGCCACAGCCAAACCAGGGACGAATTTCTTTGATATTGAAATTATTGTCGGTAGCAGTACCGATTAATTTTACTTGAGTACCAACGATTAAGGGAGATGGTGAAATTAGTTGCCAGTGATTACCAGCCAAATCGACAAATAAATATTTTGTCGGAGAATAGGCGGAAATAACTCTGCCGGCCAAATAGCCATTCTTTGGATCCTGCCAAGAAGTAAAGACTTGAGGGGAAATTTTTTGATAAGTGTTTAAATTTAATTTGATTACTTGGGAACCAAATAAAATACTTAGAAATAAATTGCTAATTAAAATTAAGGGTAAGGGGAAAAGATAGGATTTTTTGGTTTTTTGGAAATTGAAAACGGACAAAACGATAAAGAATAAAAAGAGGAAAAACCAGATATAGGGAATCTGGTGAAGACGATGATTTTGATAATCAAAAATGATAATAGCAGTACTGATAGCGCCGATAGTTAGGGAAATTATATAGAGTAACCAAAAAATCAGATTTTTTAAAATAAAGATAGATCGAGGTACCGGTTTAATATTTTTTTTCTTGATAAAATCAAGGGTTTTTTGGCTTACTTTTTTCATAGATCTGTTTAAATTGTAACTTAGCACGACGAATTAAGGTGGCGACAGTACCAATCGGAAAATGTAAAATGGCGGCAATTTCTTTGTAATTAAATTCTTCAAAAAATTTTAAAACCAAAATTTCTTTGTAAATCGGCTTGAGTTGATCGAGAGGTAAATCAATATTGTCATTTTTTTCATCAAGCCAACCGATAAATTCCTCGTTGTCGGGATCGAGGGAAATCGAAAGGTGATGGTGATGTTTTTTGAGAAAATTGATGGTTTGATTGTGAACAATGCGATAAAGCCAGGAATTAAATTTATACGAGGAATCAAAATCGTTTAAATTTTTGAAAGCGGCAATGTAGGAATCCTGCAAAATATCATCGGCATCGTAATAAGGAAGGTTTGAAATACGGTGGATGTATCGGAGCAATTTGGCTTCGTAGCGATCCATGAGGCAGAAAAAATAGTCGTTATTGGCAAGAGTTAGTTTGACTAATTTTTCATCCGAATATTTAGTACAGTTTTGACTGATCATTTAGAAACCCATGGTAGACATGACTTCATCTAAAGTTGTTTGAGCAAGAGCGGCGGCTTTTTTGGAACCGGAGTCAATTATTTCATCAATTAACTTTTGATTATCCTGATATTTGGCCCGCCTTTCACGGATCGGAGTAAGAAATTTATTGAGAGCCAGGGCGAGTTTTTGTTTAACTTCAACATCACCAACAGTCCCCTGTCGATAACGATCTTTGAGATCGGCAACTTCTGCTTTGTTGTCATTGAATAAATCGTGATAAATAAAAACGGGATTGCCTTCGACACGACCCGGATCGGTGGCTTTGACACGATTGGGATCGGTATACATGGAACGAACTTTTTTGTTAACAGTCTCCTCGTCATCGGATAAATAAATGCAATTATCGAGAGATTTACTCATTTTTGATTGACCATCAAGACCGACTAAGGTACCAGTAGCGCCAATTAAGACTTTTGGAACGGGGAAAATGGGTCCATAAAGCTTATTGAAAGTGGTGGCGATTTCGTCTGTCAACTCAACATGACTTTGTTGGTCTTTGCCAACGGGTACCAAATCGGCTTTGACCATTAAGATATCGGCAGCCTGGAGAATTGGATAAGAAAGCAGTCCAAGCGAGGGCTTTTCGATGTGAAGGTCGCGCATAACATCTTTGAGAGTAGGAATACGCTGAGCCCGAGGAACGGTGACCAACATTTGAAAGATTGTAGACAGATAAGTAACGGCGGGAACTTTTGATTGTTGATAAATAATCGATTTATCAGGATCGATACCAACCGAAAGATAATCCAGGACAATATCGTGAATATTTGCCTTAATTTGGGTAATTTTCTCTTTGTTCGGGGCGGTAGTCAACATGTGAAGATCGGCCAAAATCAGATACATTTCATAGTCGTTCTGATATTTGACGCGGTTTTGGAGACTGCCGACGTAGTGGCCCAAATGAAGCCGACCGGTAGGCCTATCCCCTGTTAAGATACGGGGTTTTGTATTTGAAGTCATAATGATATAATACCATCTAACTTATAAGAGCCCAAGACAGGTATTTCTCCTCATCGGCGAATGAAGGGTCGAAGGCAAAAAACAAAAATGACAAAAACAACTCATCAGTTGAATGCAACGGTCCGTGAAATTAAAGGCGGAAATAAAGTTAAAAAATTAAGAAAGCAAGGGTTCGTGCCATCGACAATGTATGGAAGAGGATTGGAATCGGTTTCAATTCAATTTAAAGTAACCGATTTGATCAAGACTTTTAAAGAAACAGGAGAATCGGTTTTGGTGGAATTGATTATTGATGAAAAGAAATATCCAATATTGTTCAAAAATCCTCAATATCATTTTCTGGATGGATCGATTATCCATATTGATTGTTTTAAAGTTAATTTGAAAGAAAAAATTACAGCGGAAATCCCAATTGTTTTGATTGGTGAAAGTCAGGCCGTCAAAGACGGTAATATATTAATCGAAGTCAGTGACCAGGTGGAAGTTGAGGCTTTACCAGCTGATCTACCAGAAAAAATTGAAGTTGATATTTCAACACTTTTGGCAGTAGATGATCATATTTCAGCAGGAATGTTAAATATCGATAAGTCAAAAGTTGAATTAAAAACCAGCACTGATCAAATTATCGTAAAAATTGATGCTCCAAGAGTTGAGGAAGTTGTTGTCGCACCTGAAGCCGAAGTTGCACCTGGCGATGTGCCAGCCACCGAACAGAAGACACCGGAAGAAGCCGAACCCGCCGACGCCAAGGCTATGGCGGGCAAGGAAAAAGCTAGCGAGGAAAAGTAAAATAAATTTTCTCGATATCCGATCGGATCGGATCGAGAGTATGTGCCTCTTCTATCGCCCGATAGGCTTCTTTGGAGTGGTTTTGTAAAGATTCCAGTTGAGCAATCTCAATCCAGTCATCGATAGACTTGATAGCCAGAGCATATTTTTCTTTTAATTTGTTTTCGATAGCCTGGGGAAGATATTGATCTTTGTAATACCTGATGTCGTCCTGATTAAGTTTCTTTTCTAAGATTTTTGCCTTGTCCCAATTACCGACACGGACTAACTTATACCAAAGATTGAGACGGTTGAAATAACGATCGCCTTTTGAAAACGGGAAAATCGTTAAAGAAAAACTAAGCAAAATCAACAGTAGGAGTGTCTGATTTTTGATACTCCAAAATTTCAGATTTTGAAACAGCTTTGAGATTATATTCAAATATTTTGAAATCATCTTCAGTTATTTTGTTGCTTTTAATAATTAATTTGTTAATCGGCGAGGCTTGATTCAAATTGAGAGAAGTTTTTTTGCCACGAATAAGTGAAATAATTTCAAAAAGATTTCTGACTAATTCTTCGTTTTCTAAAGGTTTTTCTAATTTTGGCCAAGAGGAAAGATGAACAGATTTTTCGTCTTTGCAAAAAGACTGGTAAATACTTTCGGTAACATGGGGAATAAATGGACTAAACATAATTAAAATATTTTTTAGAATTATATTTAGAGCATTTAAAATAGATTGTTTCCCCGGGCCATTATCGTAAATTTGTTTTTTGATAATTTCCAAATAATAATCACAAAAATCATTCCAAAAAAAGTTTTGGATTAAATCGCGGGGATGAGAATAATCAAATTCAGAAAAACATTTTGCCATTTGAGAAGCGACATCTTTTGATTTTTCGACCATAAAAATGTCGAGTGGATCGGTGAATGCCTCGACTTCTAAATCTTTGAGAGCGCTAATGACAAAATTGCCGGCGTTGAAAAGTTTGTTGACAATTTTTTTACCCATATCGATTTCTTTTTCGTCATAGTAGCCATCGGTGCCAAGGGCAGTGCCGGTCATCGCCCAGCGAATAGCATCGGCCGAATGGAGAGCAATTTGATCCTCGGGTCGGAGATTGCCACCACCGGTTTTTTTGCTAATTTTTTCACCTTTGCGAAGTAAAATATGACCGGAAATGGCGACATTTTGCCAGGGAATGCTTTTGTTTTTGTAATAAGCCATAACCAGAGTGTAGTAGTCCCAAGTACGGATAATGTCGTGGGCATTGGGTCGAAGTGACAAGGGAGTTTTGATGCCATTGAGAGTATTGATTTCGGGGGTATTGCCGGAGGTAAACCAGGTGTCAAAAACTAAATTGTCTTCACCGGGAATCGGAATGCCATAAAATCTTTCGCGAGAAATACACCAATCCCATTTTAAATTCTCAACCCAATTTATAAAACGAGTTTTCATGTATTTTGGATACCAATTAATTTTGTCGGCGAGAGCTAAAATATCATTTTTGATGTCCAGAACTTTGACAAAATATTGATCGCGAAGCAAAATTTCGACGGGTGTACCACAACGCTCGTGGACACCAACATCATGAGACAAAGGAGATTCTTTGACAATTAAGTTGTTAGATCGTAGATCGTAGATAATTTTTGAACGAGCATCTTTTATAGATAATCCATTTATTTTTCCGTCAGTATCAATGATAATTTTTTCATCAAGATTATGTTTATTTTTCCAAAAAAGATCGGTCTCGTCACCGTAGGTACAACACATAACAGCACCGGTACCCTTGTCGATTTTTGCCAATTCATCGGCATATATTTTGACTTTATCGCCAAGCGGAGTGGTGGTTTCCTGACCAATTAAATGCTTGTAGCGTTTATCCTCGGGGTTAACAAAAATGGCAACACAGGCGGGTAAAAGTTCGGGGCGAGTAGTAGAAATAATTAAGTCGCCAAATTGTAAATCATAAAAGATTGTTTGAGATTCTTTGTCTTCGACTTCGGCCTGGGCGACACCGGTGTGACAAGTGTGGCACCATAGCGAGGGGGCCTTTTTTTGATAAATAATTCCCCGGGCAACAAAATCGTTAAAATTATCGATAGTTAATTTTTGGACCTGCGGCGAAATTGTAGAATACAATAAATTCCAGTCATAAGAAAAACCGAGTGAATTAAAAAGATCGGTATAAAGGCGGTGATAATTAGCGACGAGACCTTGGACTTTTTTGATGTATTCTTCTTTTGGTAAATTTTTTGAATTTATTTCCAATTCTTTTTCGGCGAGTTTGTCGGTGGGAAGACCATTGTCATCCATGCCAATTGGGTAAAAAACATTGAAACCATTTAAACGGTGAAATCGGGCAATGACCTCGGTGTGGACATAAGAAAAAACGTGACCCATGTGGAGTTTGCCAGAAACGGTTGGCGGCGGAGTATCAATACTAAAAATGGGTTTTGTAGATTTTTGATCAAAGGTAAAAATGTTGTTATCACGCCAATAATCCTGCCATTTTTTTTCTTCTTCGACAAAATTATATTTGGCCATAGATTAGTTATTTTAGCACAAATAGGGGGATGGGGATTTTAATTATGGGTTCTAAATGGAAATGCAACACCTGAAGTAAAATCAGGTTATGCAAATACAACCTAATGAACGAGATAAAATAGCAGTTTTGTTTGGGTCGGGGTTATCAATTAGAGAAATCGGTAGGCGTTTGAATCGAGATGCATCAGTAATCAGTCGAGAATTAAAACGGAATCGATTTGGTGACGGCTATGTCGCCATTCATGCTCAGAACCTAGCTATCAAACGAAGTATCAATGCCAAACACCGACATCCATTAAAAAACGAGTTTGTTTACAGCTACACTTTAGAAAAACTCAGGGACAGTTGGACACCGGAACAAATCAGCGGTCGATTGGAATTGATAAACGGTCAATCAATGATCTGCTGGGAAACAATCTACAGTTTTATTCATAAACCGGAAAACAAAGATAAAAAACTTTGGGAATACTTAACCTTAAAACGAAAGAAGAGAAAAAAGAAGTATGGTAGAAAAGTAGCCAGAATCAGAATACCAAATCGAGTTTCTATCCATCTTAGGGACAAATCAATCGATAACAGGATTGATTTTGGTCATTGGGAAGGTGATAGTGTAATTGGCAGACAAGAAAAATCAAAAGTTATCCATACCGAGGTTGACAGAAAAACGAGATACCTTCAAGCTATGGTTATCGATTCAAAATCATCACGGGATACTGTCGAAAGTCAAAAGAAAATGTTTAGTTTTTTGCCAGCCTATTCGGTCACCACTGATAACGGTTTAGAGTTTGTAAGACACGAAGAATTAAATCAAATTGGTATCAAAACATACTTTGCCGATCCGTATTGTTCGGGACAGAGAGGCACTAACGAAAACACCAACGGGCTACTCCGTCGCTATCTTCCAAAGAAAACTAGTTTTGATAATTTAAGTCAAGAAGAACTAAACGATATTGTTTTTGAGATAAACAATCGACCCAAAAAAGTATTACAATTCAGTACTCCATTCGAGGCACTTCAAAAAGAATTATTAGTTAAGGGTGTTGCATTTCCAAATCGAATGTAGCAATGTATATTTTTGGTAAAATAGGGCATGTTTGATGTGAAATCTATTGTCAATATTCTAAAAAATGGGGGGTTGGTGGTGATGCCGTCGGATACGGTCTATATTTTGGCGGTGGATGCAACTAATAAATCGGCAGTAGAAAAATTATTGAAATTCAAAAATCGATGGGTGGGCAAGGCAATTTCAGTAGCAGTATCTGATTTTGAAATGGCAAGCGAGTATGCCGAAATTGGAAAAAATGAACAAGAAATTTATTCATCTATGTTGCCTGGACCATTTACCTTGGTATCGAAAGGAAAACATAAGGTGGCAAAAGGCATAGAAGCCGAAGATGGAAGTCTTGGAATTCGAATTCCGGATAACAAAATGATTTTGGAAGTGGTAAAAAAACTGGGTAGACCAATTAGTGCGACTTCGGCAAATTTGTCAGGGCGCCGACCGCATTATAGTATCGACAGTTTTTTGAAAAATCTAAGCAAAACAAAAAGAGAGATGATCGATTTGGTTGTGGATATAGGCAAACTACCGAGAAATAAACCATCGACGGTAATTGATATCCGAGAAAGTGAAATGAAAATTTTGAGACGAGGAGAATTAATTGCCAAAAATGCCAAAAGTTTTATTTCAAAGTCCGTCCGAGAAACACAAAAAATTGCAGAGTTAATTTTTGGCAAATTAGAGACACCAATTATTTTGGGACTTAGCGGGGAACTTGGAACCGGTAAAACAGTTTTTTGCCAACAGATAGGCACAATTATGGGAGTGAAAGAAAAAATCACCTCCCCTACTTTTAATATTTATAATGATTATGGAGATTTTTTGCACATGGATTTGTATCGAATAAATAATCAAAGTGAAATTGATGAAATAAGATTTTTTGAAATAATAAAAAATAAAAAAATAATTTGTATTGAATGGATAGAAAATCTTGGAAAAAATAATTTAGAAAAAATAAAAAATAAAATTAAATTTATAAATTTTAATTATATCGATGAATTCAGTCGAGAAATTAAATTATGAAAATATTGGCAATTGAAACTAGTTGTGATGACACTTGCGCGGCAGTGTTAGAAAACACAAAAATAATTTCAAATATAATTTCTAGTCAAACTGATTTATATAAAGAATGGGGTGGTGTGGTGCCAAATATAGCGAAGACGGCTCATCAAGAGAGGATAGATTTGGTTATCAAAAAGGCACTTAAACCCCTCGAAATCCCCCTGTCCTTCGGACATCCCCCTTTGACAAAAGGGGGACTAAATTCAATTGATATTATTGCGGTGACGCAGGGGCCGGGGCTGGCGGTGGCACTGGGAGTAGGAATAGCGAAAGCCAAAGAATTGGCACTTAAATATAATAAGAAATTAGTGGCAGTGAATCATATTGAGGGGCATATAATGTCAGCATTTTTCGATCATGAAATTAAATTTCCGGCATTGTGTCTGACCGCGTCCGGTGGTCATACAAAAATAATTTTGATAAATAAAATTGGAGATTATAAAATTGTTGGTGAAACTTTGGATGATGCATCGGGGGAAGCACTTGATAAAGCAGCAAAAATGATGGGGCTGGGATACCCTGGTGGACCAATCATTGAGAGATTGGCAAAGGGTGGAAATGAAAAAATATTGGAATTACCAAAGGTTTTGCGTGATAACAAAATTTTGGATTTTAGTTTTTCGGGAATCAAAACAAGTTTTTATTATAAAATAAAAGACCTGCCAAAAAGTGAAATTGCCAAAAATATAAAAGATTATGCGGCTTGTTTTCAAAATAGCGTTTTTGAACAATTATGTCGAAAATTTAAATTAGCAATAGAAAAATATCAACCAAAAATGTTGATGGCCTCAGGTGGTGTAATGTGTAATTTAGAATTACGAAAAAGATTAAGAAAAATGGCAAAAGATTTAAAATTAGAAATTGTGATGCCATACAAAAAAGAATTAAATACCGATAATGCGGCAATGATAGGACTGGTCGCCTACTACAAAGCAATGAGGGGTGAGTATGTCACTGATATTGATGGATTGGATAGAGATGCGAGGATGAAATTATGAACGAAAGATTGATCGGTGAAAAAATGAAAAATAGTGAATTTTTGGCAAATTTGGCAAGATTATCGATGTTCCCAAATATTAAGGAAGTAAATATCGCAGGTAAAGAAAAGTTGGATATTTTACCAAAAGATAGGCCTATTATTTTTGCTGGAACTCATTTTTTTAAAACGGATATATCAATTATCATCTCAATTATAGGAAAAGAATTCCCTATTAAAGTTGTGCAAGCATCGACTCATGAATCACCTATCGAGAGTTTAGGCGGATATTTGGTTTATGTTTTGGGAGGTAAAAATAATTTTTTATCAATTAAAACTATAAAAAATGATAAAAAAGAAGTGGGGGTTTTTAATTTTGATGATTATAAACCAATGATTGATTGCTTAAATAATGGAATAAATTTGGTGATGGCAGCCTATTATAATGATGATCCAAAATATTATTATGATCGTTTTGATTATAAGGAAGGATTAATTTTGCCGGATAAAGGTGGTGTAGGCTGTATTTATGCCGCCAAGAAAACAAATGCACTAATTGTGCCAATGGCAGTAAATCTCGATATTAATAAAGGCATAAGAATAAACATCGGAGATCCATTGGAATTTAAAAAAATAGAAAATATTGACATGTCAGATACAAAAAATAGAACTGCATTTTTTAATGAGTTGAGGCAAGGATCGGCATCACTGATGAAATCTTTGGCGCAGATGTTGCCCCAGGAAAAAAGAGGGCGGTGGTAAATTATTGCCCGGTGCCGCGACGGTAAACGGCGGGCCAGGCGCGATAGGATGAAGAAAAAGTTTGTTGATGAATGATTTCACCGTTTCGGGTAACTTTCCAGTCAAAGGCGGTTTTGAGGCCGCCGACTTTATGTTCGTCCTGAACAATCTTACCCGCAGCTAAGGTAGGATCGTCATTATAAATATCCGGTGGTGGAGGAGTACTCCCCCATTTACGATAGTTACTGATTTCGACTTGTCTGCCATCCGAAGTACCATAAATTTCATAGGTCAGAGATTTATTGACACCATCGTAAATGCTCTGAATCAGAACGTGATGACCGGTGTCGTTGATAAATTGCAGATCGGGGCGAGGAGAAAATACGGTCGCATCGTAACCTGGTGGCATATCCTCTTCGTAATAACCGACACGATAAGCATGGGCGTGGCGTTCGATAATATCCAAACCAGCGTTTAAGATTGCCCGAAATAAGGTTGTGGAAACCTGGCAAATACCACCACCAACGTCCAAAACGGTTTTTCCTTCCTTGATAATGTAGGCTTTGCCAAAACCGTTTTCGCTAATAACTTCGCCTAGCGATCGAGTAAAAGAAAAAGTATCACCAGGGGCAACCAGGACACGATTAACAATGGCCGAACCACGGGCAACATTGACATTGCGATAGGAAGCCGAAGTTTTGAAAGAAGAAGTGCCTTTGCCAAGTAATTCTTTGATACCAAGATCATTAACCTGTGAATTGACAGTTTTTGGTTCAGTAAAAATAAGAGGTAAATCAATATTTGTAGATTTGTCAGGGTTGGAAATCAGGCCAGGTAAGTGTCGAGTTAAAAGTAAAATTAATTGTTTTGAATCAAGAGAATAGCCTTTTTTGGATGGCTTAAATTCTAAAACTTTGCCATTTTCGAATTGAAAAACGGCATCGACGGGATCTTTTTTGAGACTGTCAGCGAGAGAAATGACATATTCGTTGATTTTGGTGCTTTTGTAGGTCTTGTCAAAATCGTACCAGGAAATCAGGATTTCGTCGTTGATAATAATATTTTGGTCAGCGCCAGTCAAGACGATCGATTTGCCGATGAGATTCTGGGCCTCTTTGGCGCCAAGGGCAATTTGCTCTTTACTAGGGAGATCACCTAGGTCGACTACAGGCAGAGCAATAGGAGAAGTAACTTGATAATAGTTTAAATTATTCAAAATAGTGATTTCGAGGGCTTTGGCGTCAAGCTGTTTACCAATTTCGCCAGGTTTGATTTGAATTTTGTCGAATTTGTCGATAAACATTTCGGTCGGAATAAAGGGGCGATTGACCTGATCACCGATCAGCTGAATTTGTTGGCGCAAAATGGATTCATCAAGATCGAAAGTGAGAGGAAAGTTTTTTGGTGCAAGATAGGCAGTGATATAGTGGATGATGCCGCGATTTAGACGTCGGAACAAGAGATCCGAGGCTATTTGGGTAGTATTAATTTTGACGGAAATTTTGTTTAAATTAAGGCCAAATCTACGATTTTCGTAAGTAAATTTGAGACTTTGAGGCAGAGGAAAATCTTGGTCAATTTTGGTAATTATCTCAGTTTTGCCCAGTCGCGAGTAGTCGCGATCGAGAATTTTGGTATTGCGGCCGGTTTTGCCAAAATTTTTGACCAAAGGAGAGAGAGCGAGAAGAACGATTAGGGCGATAAATAGGCAAAGATTATACAATTTATGGCTCATATTCCCCTATCCATAGCGTTGTTGGCCAATTCGTCGGCACGACAATTTAGCTCCCGACGAATATCGATAAACGAATAAGGTAAGTCGATTTTGACTAACAAATCTAAGCATTTTTGGTGTAGTGGGCGGAGATTTTGGGCTTTGACTTTGTATAATCCCTGCATTTGACGAACCAAAAGTTGAGAATCGGAGTGAAAATTTATCTTGGTAATTTGATGAGATGAATGATTGTTTTTGACCCATTCTATGGCATTAACTAAAGCAGAATATTCGGCTTCATTGTTGGTTTTTGTACCAATAAAAACGGAATCTTGGTGAATAGTATTTTTGGAAACATCATAAACGACAAGGCCAAAACCAGCCGGACCGGGGTTTCCCCGAGCGCCACCGTCAGTAAAGATATTTACAATCATAATGGAGTTTATCAAAAAAATTGGGTATCATATATGTGTGAGTGAAGAAGAAATAAAATCACCCTTGCCACCGAGGAGGGTAAATGTGGAAGAACCATCGGCGCCGAGTGTGTCAACGCCCCTTGAGGCGCCAATAGATAAAACAACAATTAACCAACAAATACGAAGACAAAAAGAGGGATTTTTGAAAAAATATTTTAAACTGATCATCGGAGTAATAATAGTCTTGGTAATAGGGTTGATATTGATGATGTCAAAAAATAATTTTAAGGCGCCGACATTGGGTAAGGTGGAATTAAATTATTGGGGTTTGTGGGAAGAGGCGGGGGTGATGGAAGGAGTAATTGCCGATTTTGAGGCAAAATATCCAAATATTAAAGTAAATTACAAAAAGAATAGTGAGGAAAATTATAAGTCGAGATTGCAAAATAAATTGTCAAAACCGGCGAGCGAGACCGAAACTGATGTGCCGGATGTGTTTAGAATTCATGTCAGTTGGCTGCCAATGTTTCAAAATATGTTGGCAAATGTGCCGACGGAAACGGCAACAAAAATGGGACTGGATACCGATTTTTATGCGGTGTATCAAAAAACGCTAAAGGCTGGGGCGAATTACAAAGCAATTCCCTTGATGTATGACGGATTGGCACTTTTTTATAATAAAAATTTGATCGAAGCGGCCGGAGTCGGAGCACCGAAGACATGGAACGATTTGAGAGTGGCGGCGGAAAAAATTACCAAACGAGATGAATTGACCAATAAAATTACGATAGCGGGGGCAGCTCTCGGAGGGGTAAATAATGTGGATAATTGGAGCGATATCGTCGGACTGATGTTGAAACAGGGCGGAGTTGATCCCCTGTTGAGTGCCTACGACGAAAAACTGAAATCGGTAATGCTTTATTATTCACTTTATCGAACAAAATATAATTTGTGGGATGAGACATTGCCACCATCAACAATCGCTTTTGCCAATGGGACACTTGGATTTTATTTTGGACCGGCCTGGCGAGCTTTTAATCTCAAAGATTTGAATGCAAATTTGGCTTATGAAATTGTGCCGGTACCACAATTGGAAATAGAGGGTGGTGAATTGACGAATGTGAATTGGGCGAGTTTTTGGGTTGAAGGGGTAAACATAAAAAGTAAATATCAAAAAGAGGCGTTTAAATTATTGGAGTTTTTGGCGACGAAAGAAGAGCTGCAAAAGAGTTTCACTTTGGGTAGTCAATTGAGAGATTTTGGCCAAATTTCCCCAAGAAAAAGCATGTCGGAGGCTATGTTGTCCAATGCAAAAATTAAGCCGTTTGTGACGACAGCTGAGACGGCTGATAATTGGTATTTGTCGGGGCGGACATTTGATAATGGTTTGAATGATGAAATGATTAAATATTTTGGTGATGCGATAAATTCGATGGTGATTGACAACAAAGATGCAGAAGATGTGATGCCGACATTGAGAAGCGGAATAGATCAGTTAAAACAGAGGTACTCACTATGATATTGGTAAACTTTAAAGTCTATAAAGAAACGTGGGGGGAAGGGGCGGTTAAAATGGCAAAAATTTGTAAAAAGGTAATGGAGGAAACGGGAACGGAAATAATTCCGGTGGTGTCGGCGTTTGATTTGATCAGGGTAAAAGAAATTATGGGTGATAAAAAAGTATATTTACAAAAAATCGATGGGGATTTTGAGGGAGCGCACAATGGCTCTATTGCCCTAAAACAGGCACAAATGCTTGGTGCGTCAGGGGCACTGATAAACCATAGTGAAAATAAATTAAAACCCGGAATAGTGTTGCAATTATTAAAGATTTGGCCAAAAGAAATGGATAGTGTAGTTTGCCTTCAAAGTTTAGGGCAGACCGAAAGATGGGCAAAAAACATAAAGCCGACTTGTATTGCTTATGAACCGAAATATTTGATAAGTAATCGAGAGAAATCAGTGGCAACTGAAAAACCGGAAATGATTGGAAAATTTGTCGAAAAATACAAAAATACAAAAGTGTTGGCAGGAGCGGGGGTGAGAACGAAAAATGATATTTTGGTGACGGAAAAAATGGGTGGAGTGGGTGTGATAGCGGCGGCAAATATAATGCGGGCCATTAACCCAGAAGAAGTATTGATGGAGTTAGCGGGCTAAACCCCTCTGTCCTGTTTTAAACCCCTCAGTCCCTCGACAAGCTCGGGACAGCTCCCCTTGACAGGGGAGCAACACAATTCATCCTGCTAAAGTGAGAAACCAGATGTCGCGGCAGTGAGATTTTAGAATTTTGGCGGCAGAGCGGAGGGTGGCGCCGGTGGTATAGACGTCGTCAAAAATTATTAGATTTTTGGGAATCAGTGCCTTTTGATTGAGAATAAAAGCGTGGTTGAGGTTTTGGAGGCGGGAGGCTTTGTGGGAGAAACCGGCTTGCGGGGCAGTATTTTTGGTTTTGATCAAAAGATTGGGCAGATAATTTAATTTGAGTTTGGCGGCAATCGAGCGGGCTAATAAATCGGATTGATTAAAAGAGCGCCAGTTAAAACGTTGCCAATGAAGCGGGATGGGGGTGATGACATATTTGTTTTTGCGCCAAAATTTGAGTAAATGAGGATAATTTTTTTTGATTGATTTGACCGAAATATCGGTTAATTCATCGATAAGATCGGTGACAAAACCATATTTGAGGTCGGTAATGGCGAGGCGGATGGCGTCGTTATATTTAAATAAACTCAGGCGATTGGCGGTCGGATCGAGGGAACGGGGGAAGATCTGGTCGAGGCATTTGGGGCAAAAGTACTTCCCTATTTTGCCACATGAGTAACAGCGCTTGGGAAAAATAATGTCTAAAAAAATTGACATATATAATAATAACCAATTTTCAATTTTTTGTTATAAATCTCCCCGCCAGCCAAAGGCTGACGACCCTCTTCGAAAAAGAGGGTGGAAGAAGTGGGGCGCACGCAGTGCGCCCCTACATGGGTACATTTTGTTGCAAAATTGCGGGTTTTTTGGTATAATATGGGTAATGGAGATGTATTGCATCGACATAGACTGTACCTTAAAAGACTGCAAGCCGACTTTGATTCTAGAGTCGTTAAACAGGGATCAAAACCAACATGCTGTTTCTACAAGACTCGGCGTTGATCTAACCAAGGTTAGTAAGAAAGTTGCAAAAGAATTTAACAATTTTTTTGCTCTTTCCCAACCTAGTTATAACTTAGCAGTTTGCTAAGCCTCAACTATCATCCTTTCCCTATTTCAAGGGGAGAGAAATGGTAATAACAAATTGAAATGCTTTTTTACAGATCGCAATTTTTGTAAAAATTAAGATTCGGGTAAGACCGAAGCCAATTGCCACTCAGAATATGTTTGTTTGTTTAGTATTTTGAGATTAAGTTTAAACAAATTAAGCTTGTAGATGTCTTTTTTTGTCTTCTGTGGACCTTGGGTCATTCCCGAGCATCTCCGCCTTCGTCCGCCACGGCGGACTACGGCGGATAAATCCGCTTAATGGTAATATAATTATTATGATGAGATTAATTAGAGGCCTGATAAGACGAATCAGAAAATTGGGATTGAGATACCGCAAAGTGCTTTTGGGGGTATTTTTGGTGTGGGGATTTTTCTTTCTTGGAATTGGGGCTTTAATCGGCAGTTTCTTTAATAAATCATATTTGGATAAATTCCCCGATTTGGTGAAAAGCGACAAAATTTTGATCGTGGCGCCGCATATCGACGATGAAGTGATCGGAATGGCCGGTTTGATTCAACAAGCTGTAAAGATAGGAGTGAAAATTAAGATTATTTACATAACTAATGGGGATAATAATTTAAACGCAGTGATCGGAGAGGATAAAAATCTAAGAGTTGATGGGGGTGATTTTGTGGCTTTGGGTGAAAATAGGATGGAAGAAGGTAAAAATGCGATAAAAATACTAGGATTGGCTGAAAAAGATGTTTATTTTTTGGGTTATCCGGATCGAGGCTTGGGGCAATTATTTAGTAATTATTATAGTGTTGATAAAAAATATCCAGCGAGTGCGACAAGGCTTACTTATAATCCTTATAAGGGCACTTATCGGGATAAACAGGATTATAACGGGGAAAATTTGTTTAATGATTTGTCGACTATTATTAATGAATTTAAACCAAGTGTGATAATAATCCCCCACTCTAGTGATATTCATCCAGATCATAAGGCGGCTTATCGATTTGTCGATAAATATTTGACGGAAAATGAAATTAAAAATATAAGTGTTTGGATGTATTTGGTTCATTATAAAAATTATCCGGCTGACAGATTTGTAACTTTGAATAAATTTCTGTATCCACCGCAAAGATTGTTTGGACAAGGAAATTGGTTTAGCTTGGATCTTGATGATGATGAGGTGCAAAATAAATTAAAGGCAGTGGACGCCAATAAAAGTCAGATATTGAAAGTGCCGATGATGGATTTACGTAGATTTGTTAAGCGGAACGAGATTTTTGAAATTCACGAGCTTTGATTTTTTCGCGTTTTTCGTATTTTTTGATTTTTTTGCCGATACCGATTTCGACTTTGAACCATTTGCCGCTTAGAAAAATAGTGATGGGAATCAGGGCATATTTCTGATGACGGTAGGATTGGAGACGGGCGATTTCTTTGGCTTTGAGGAGCAATTGGCGGGAGCGGGAGACATCGATAATTTGACCCTGGGAATATTTGTAGATGGGAATATGGAGGTTTTCGAGAAAAGGAACACCATTTTTGATTTCGACTTTGGAATTGGCGAAT
>Ga0247841_10004852_pt1 | contig 22501 bp, 20 predicted proteins | sample LaCruzMarch2015__2_FD_192410 | JGI IMG/M metagenome (GOLD analysis project Ga0247841, IMG submission 192410) | Freshwater microbial communities from meromictic Lake La Cruz, Castile-La Mancha, Spain - LaCruzMarch2015_18m | ecosystem: Environmental > Aquatic > Freshwater > Lake | place: Spain... | reverse complement strand
TGTTTATGCCTGTGGAGTGATTTTAACACCCGGCCTCCGCCTCATGAGAGCGGCGCTCTAACAGCTGAGCTACACAGGCTTTGTGTAACATGTGTAGCTCATCACTCTTGAAGCGGATCCTCAAGGGAAAACATTGTAAAGAAAACCGTTAGGTTGTCTTCACTGAGCTACACAGGCTTAAAACCTCAAAAAAAATATAGTTTAAAAACCCTATTAAATTAGAATAAAAAAGATGGCGCTCGGAATTGAAACCACAACAGAACTCGTTGACCAAATTTTAAGACTAATCCTCTTTCTCCAAGCAGTGGGAATTATAATAATTATTTATCTTGTTATGTCAACAATAAATTATTTTAGAAAGAAAAAAGATACAAAAAATATCACAAAAATGCGTGAAGACATAGAACAAATTAAAAAAGATATAATTAAGATAAAAAATAAAATTTAGGCCGCTTCAGCAACAGGCATTTCATCCTTGAGCAAATTCTCTTTGTTTTCAAACCTTCTAAGTCTCGAAATATAACCCGCAATTTTATTTCTCAAAGGTTTACTCGGCATAGACCTTCCAAGAATTTTCTTATTAACATTAAAGTCTTCACTAAATTCAACCTTCTTATCAGAAACAAGTTTCCTTGCCGTTCTCTTAACTAAAGACGTTTTTATTCGACCCATATTAAAACTAGACTCTAAAGATTGTTTTTAAATCTTTTTGTTGAAGAATTACATCTTCACGAACTTCACAAGATTTCCCCACTGAGCAAGATATTCCTTGCCTTTTTTATTTAAATCGCTGAAAGCCAAAACCATCGCCGGAAGTTTTTCAGACTGCGCTCTCTGCAAAGCAACAGTAAGATCATTGTCACTAATACTTTTTTTGTCTTTAGCAACTGCCAAAAAGATAATTTCACCGACGTCAGAATCAATTTTAACTTTAGCCATATATTCTTTTTTCTTCACTTCAATTTCTTGTATCACTTCAAACTTTTTATGTTTCAATTTAGAAACAACATTGTCCACAAACTCCGATCGCTCGTCTTTCTTACTTACGCTTCTCACAGGAGAACTCTGTTCTCCGTGCCCCGAAAACATTGTTTTCGTGGGTTCTCTGAAAGAAACGTTCTCAACAAATTCCGATTTCTCATTTAATTTTTCTTTCTTTTCTTTATGATCTTTATGCTTTACTTCTTTAACTTCTTCTACTTCAATCCTCTCTTCAACAACATTTTCTTTTTCCTCTTCCGCAAGTTCTTTCTTAACTTCAACAATCTCAGTCTTCGGCAGTTCAATAACCTCTATTTCTTTCTTCACCTCAACAACCTCCGGAACAACGACCGGACTAATTTCTGCTTCAACTCTTCTCTGAAAAATTTCTTTTCTATACTCACTTTCTTCTTTAGGAGCAATAGAAATTTGTGAAACTGAAATCATAGCTACAGCATTTTCTGGACTAAGAGTAAAATATCTCCAATAAAGTTTTTCATTATACTTTAACGGAAAAGCAAAATCGCTGATAGCTCTCAGAGCAACACGAACAACCGGAGCAACCTGTTGATCATCCAAAACTCCTTTTTCTTTCAGCAAATTAAAAGCCTCTAACTCCCGAGTATTCAGATGATTAGAAAATTTTTCCAGTTGGGATTCCTGCCCCGGTAAAAAGTATAATGGCGAACTCCCAATCCTCATATTTGAAGTTACAACCAGTTTCTTTGACATTAATTCAGATAGAAACGCCGACGAGAAAAGCACATTAACCCCAATTGTTTTCGCAACATGAATCGGCAAGCTGGGTCCAATCCTCTGCAAAAAATCTATGATTCTCTGCTTTGCTCTTTCATGATCTTGTACATTCATAAGATAATAAAAAACAATTGAATTATAAACATTTACTCACCACTAAAAAATACAACTAGGGTCTAATCCAAGAAATTTCATAATAGGTTATATCTTTTTCTTCATCAATAACTGCAATTAAAAGATTTTTTTTAGTCGAATGAGCAACTCTATTTTTCGCAGAAAAATCTTGCCACTTAAGAGCCGAAAATTCATTTACCGGGTACAAAATCCAGCGTGCATGCTCCTCTCCAATCGACGCACCTTTATCATAAACTCTTAACTCCGCGCCGAATTTCAAAGCGGTTTTAACAATATATCCTTTATCACGCAAATCACTAAATACAGTTAACTTTGTTTCAACATCTTTATCTAATTTTTTTAATCTCCCAAGTAATGAATCGAAATTTAGAACTTTATTTCCAGAATAGATATCCATTTTATTTCTTTCAACTAAGAAAAGAGATTCAACCAAAGAATAAACTATTTTATTTTGTTTTTTCTCTCCAAATCTTGATTTTTCAAATAAACTAAATGCTTCTTCTGAGTTTGAACTTATTGTTTCTCCCGAAAAAATTGCGCGAATCATATTTACTAAAACACCCTCGCTCTTTTAAATCTATTGAAAGAGAAACATATTTAAACCAAGAGTTTGAAAACTAAATATGGTAAACTTAGGAAGAAAAAAATCTGGCGGAAAGTATAAATCCCCTCGAAAAAAGAAGTCCTACGAAATAAAAGGACAGAATCGAGTCATTCACATTGGAAATGATAAACGAAAATCTCTTCGAGTTAAAGGCGGGAATAAAAAAATAGTTATGCTTTCTTCAAAAACAGTAAATATTCTAGATCCAAATACGAAAAAAACCCAAATAGCCGAAATAAAAAATGTTCTTGAAACCCCTGCAAATCGTTTCTTTGCCCGTCAGCAAATCATAAATAAAAGCGCAATAATCGAAACAACTCTTGGAAAGGCAAAAGTTACCAATCGTCCCTCTCAAGAAGGTATGATAAACGCAATTCTTATAAAAGAGTAATTTTATCTCCTAAGACTTCAAAAAGCGAAAATTTAAGCTATTGACCTAAACACAAACCGAAAGCTTTTTAAATACAACTTATTTATAAACCTTACTATCTAAAAGTCATCCCTTAAAAGTTATTTCAAAAATGTCACATATCAAACGATGCCCAGAATGCGGAAGCGTAAATCTAACATACGACGATCAAGCCGGAGAAATAGTCTGTAATGACTGCGGGATTATCGTCGAGGATTCTATGGTCGATACCGGTCAAGATCCTGGCGGACAATTTGACAAAGCTGAAAAGAAAGGTCGTGGCGGCGCGCCAATTTCTATGCAAAAATTCGACAAAGGCTTAACAACAAACGTTGGCGAAATTTCTGATATCTACAAACTAGAAGCTGGTCAAACTAGAAAATTTCTAAGATTAAAAAAATGGCAGGAACGAGTTTCAACGAGCATAGAACGAAATCTAAGACTTGCCATGGCAGAATTAAGAAGGGTTGCATCATTCCTTAATCTTCCTTCCGTCGTTCGCGATGATGCCTCAAGAATTTACAATTATGTTCTTCAAAGAAGTTTGGTACGAGGAAGAAATATGGAATCCGTTATCGCCGCTTGTATTTACTCTGCATGTAGAAATTACAATATCCCAAGAACACTTGATGAAATTGCCGCCGCATCAGAAGTTGAAAGAAAAGAAATCGGCCGAACATACCGATTTATTGCAAGAAAATTAAAAATAAAACCAAAACCATCTTCTCCAAAAGATTATATCTCAAGATTTTCATCAATATTAAAATTAAGCCCAAAGACACAAAACACTGCACTGAGCATTTTAAAGAAAGCTGAATCGTCTGAGCTAACTTCCGGGCGTGGTCCCGCTGGAATCGCTGCCGCTTCATTATACGTCGCTGCTTTGTTAAATGATGAGAAGAAAACTCAGAGAGAGGTTGCCGACGTCGCAGGAATAACCGAAGTTACAATAAGAAATAGATATAAAGAATTGCTCGACAAACTAGATTTAGAAGAAAAACTGAAAATTAAAGAAGCTGAAGCAAAAAGAGAAAAAGAAAGAAATAAGTAGATATACATATTCTTAAAAACGAATTTTATTTCACTAAGCCATGAATATCCTAATCGTTCATAAAGATAAAGAATGTGCAGAAGTTGAAAAAATAAAAAAAGATTTTTCAGACCACAATATAAAATCAAAATGGAAAAACTTTCTTTCAAAAAGTGATCTAAAAGAGATTGAATTGGTAATTTCAATCGGCGGTGACGGAACTTTTCTCTCCGCCTCGCATTTTGTTGAAAATATGCTAATGCTCGGCGTCAATTCTAATCACGAGAAAAGCGAGGGCGCCCTCACGACGATAAAACTTGAAGAGCTAAATAAAAAACTATCTGAAATTTTAAATAAAAATTATAAAATCAAAGAGTATACTAGAGAAATAATTTGTATTTTGAAAAATGATAGGTGTATTAGAACTGAGCATGCGCTAAATGAAATATTTTTTGGAAATATTAATCCCCATCATCCTTCAGCATATTTGCTAAACTATAAAAACAAAGAAGAATCACAAAAAAGTTCTGGTGTTCTTGTTTCCACCGGAACTGGCTCCACTGCTTGGTATAAATCGATGGGGGGCTGGCCATTTTCCAGAACAAAAAAACAGTTACGATTTAGAATAAGAGAACCTTTTCGCGGAAGAATTCACAAACCAGAAGTAATAAAAGGAAAAATAAATCCTGAAGAAAAATTAATCATAACTTCAAAGACACACCACGGCTTAATTGCAATTGATTCAATCCGAACTTATGAAGTAAATCTCGACGACAAAATTGAAATTTCTATCGGACCTTCATTAAAAGTTATTCAATAAATTAAATTTAGGGATTAGGCGCTAAAAAATTTCTTTGAAATTTTTGGCGTGTCAAGAATTTTGTCTTTTGATTTTAATTCTTGAGCATATTCGAGAATTAGTAAATTCTCGATGACCTAAAATTCAAGTTTAAATTTAGGTATTCGAACCTAAAACTGATTCAAATCTAAAACCATCAAAGAATATTTCGCTCCGCTCAATATTATGCGTCGTCGTTTTCTTACTTACGCTTCTTTTTCAAAGAAACGTATGCGGGGATTAGGATTCGAACCTAAGAAGGCGAAAGCCATCAGCTCCTAAGGCTGACCCGTTTGACCGCTCCGGCATCCCCGCGTAAAATTTCCAATTGAGAAATTTGGTTTATTTGCATTCGTTCGTCCAAATTTCTGCTTTGAGAATTTTAACAATTCTATAAAATTCTCAATTAAAATCAGTTTAAAAAATGAGCGGTTGAAAGAAAAATTGTTAGGCTATGCTACTAGCATCAGAAGATGTGGGGGCACATTGCGGAAGAGCTGCTACTAAATCATCATGAACATTCTGATTGCCCCTATTTTCTTTTCCAAGTAATTGTTCAACATAATGAAGAGGCTTTCCCCACCCATTATATTTCTTTAATGCAACAGTCCATCCGATATAAGAATTCTTCGTTCCAGAATCTAATAGAACTTGTGAAGGCGATGAGGATGGATATCCACTCATCAGTATATCGATTGCAGCATTAACATTTTTATCCAAAGAAGCCATATCTGAAGTAGAGTATTTAGGATTATTGGGAATATTTATTTGCATAACGCCAATGCTATTTCCATTATCGCCCTTAATAACCGTATTAGAATTGCCATCACAATATAAATAATTAGTTGATTGTGAAACATCATAATCGCAATGACTCAAATCTTCTTCTTGCATAGCAATATGTGCAATTAAGCACGGAAAATTTGGTATTATTCCGCCAGTATCGCTCTTTATCTTATCGTCAGATATTCCTGGGTGATTAGATTGATAAGTTCTTGCAAGTTCCATAATCTTTTCACCAACAAAGTTTTGACAGGCAACATCATTACACATCCCAACAGAATTTCCAGTCACCCCGCCCGTCGACGAAGATGAACCAATTGAAACCGGATTACTATTTGAAGGATAGGTCAAAAAATTATCAAGATAAGATTTTATTTGTACTGCATTAACTCTTCCACTATCACTAAGAACTATGTTATCATCAATAGTACTATAATCATTTAGATACCAACCATTAGCAACATTAAAATATAATTTAGTCGGACTTATAATAATAGCATCTCTCTCCGCTCCACTAAACATAACTTTACCAATAGTCCACCCAGAATTAATTTCACACTTATTATTCATTACATTCCAGAAACATTTGAAGTTAGCCGTGCAACCACTACAAAAATTAGTACAATCATCTGAAGAAAAAGTATTAAAATTAGTCGGCAAAGAATTCGGACAATCAACACATTTAGATCCAAATGTAACAACAAAATCAAACCCTTTCGACCAATAACATTTTCCAATTAAATTATTAGCACTATTCTCACTTAGAAAAGTAGCATCAGTACAAAGATTTTTATCGGTCATCTCTCCGCATTTTTTTGTCGACGTCGTTTGCGCTCCGCTTGTTTCTGGAGTAACAGTCGACGGCAAAATTTTAGTTTGCGCACTGTCAGCAGCATTAACTTTAAACTGCTGACGATACTGTCCAGCAACGGAAGTATAAATTCCTGCCTTAATAAAAAGTAATTTTGCCTTATCTGTTGATAAAAATAATCTTCCAGATAAATCGCTATATGCATATTCAAATTTATTTTCGAAATCACTATTCGGAGCGAATGAACTCAAAGCAGAGGTCGTCGTATAATCTGATTTAAATTTATTTATTGCATCAGTCGCAATAGTTCCAGTCAATATACTTCCATTCATTAAACTGCTTTCAACAATTTGCTGTGCATCACCCAAAGTTTCCGCTCTCAATGCTCTATCTTGTATCGCAGCAGAAACCGAATTTTTATCCATCCAACATTTAACGCTCGTCGTATCACAATAACCAACCTCAACCCACCTGCTCGCATCAGTTGCTTTTCCAGGCTGCGACGTCGCACATGCTCGCACAATTCCGGTATTAGCATAAAGTTGCGGACTAACCATACTCTGCACCCCTGACTGAACATTCGGTTGCGCCATAGAATATAAACTTGGAGTTCCAGAAACGCACGCGCTCGCCGTCGTAATTGTCTCCGACGCCTGCTCCTGTGCATATTTATCTCTCAAATAATTTAATCCATACGAGCTCGTCACAGTTTTGAATCCGCAATTTTCTTTTTGATTAATCACAATACAAAGTTCTGTATAACCTTGAGGGAAAGTAAAATCTTTTGCCTGACTCGCCTGTCCGCCCTTTGCAATATATCCTTGCGTAACAAACTGCTCGCTTGATGTAACACCGCCGACAATCCCGTAATTAGATGTTTGTTGCAGAGAATTTCTCAAATATATCTGATAGAAAACTCCCTGATCTTTTCCAGCATAAATCTGATAAAATACTTTATATTGTGAAGTCGCGGGCACAGTCACAGTCGTAAACGGAAGCTCTTCAACAGTAGCATAAAATTGAGACGGACTATCTGGCTCAAGTGCATTGTCTATTGCCGACGGAACACTTACTCCAACAAATGATTTACAAAATTTAAACCCTGCATCCTGTGTTGATCGTATTTGGAATGCCTGATAAGAACTAGCACCATATGAATTTGTTAGATAGCTTACAGAATCCTGTGCATTTTGCCAAGCATCACTCACTGTTAAATATTCTCCTCCACCTTTCCCCTTATTATTTTCTCCACTTATCATTCCAAGCAATCCAGAAAATCCTCCCTTTACAAATGGAGCGGCGTTATTCCAGAAAAATTGACACATGTAAACGCTAGTCATCTCATCGCAAATTCCAACGTATTGGCCAGTCGCTAATCTTTCCTGCAAACAATCTCTCGTTGATTTCAGAATAGAAATAAAGTTATCGATTCCCGCTTGAATTCCAGTTAAACAAACAGGAACAATAACATCTCCACCGAATCCAACAAAATTTGGCAAACATAACGCAATGCTTCCCGCAATTCCTGACGCAATAACATTGTCAACAGTCATTCTTCCGCCCAAATTGCATCTGCTCGACGGACAAATTACCGGATCACAAACATTAAAAATTTTTACACAATCCTCAATAGGCATAACATCTCCACATTCCGTCGCTGGAACCGTCGTAGATTTGCTCTTAACATTCATTCTAACTCCATTAATTGTAACTTGCTTAATATCTTTTTTATACTGACTCGCCGCATCTCTCAATCCCCGATATGCTTTCTTAACTAAAGATTGTGTCTGATATAAGTCTAATCCATTAAATGCAGATATTGGTGCGGTCCCGACATTATACATCGCGCATAAATCCTGTGTACCAACTCCATCCATAACACCGTCGTCACCAACATTACAAACCCAAAAATTATTTATTGATCCCGATGCATCTTGAATTCCCTGAGAGCCCATTCCTAAAACAGTTGGTTGAACAACAGCATACCATCCATTCGTAACATCAAAAGGAACCTGTACTGGCAAACCATCATAAGGCGCAGCCGTGTAATAAATCACTTCAGGATTATTTATTTTCGTATGATAACTTCCTGCCTTTGCAAACGAAACAGATTGAATATTATTATAATCATTTTTAACATCTTCATAAGATTTATCGTTGATCAAAGAAGGATTAATATATTCGGCCTCCTTAACTCCACCAGCGGTTGAAATCAAATAAATACCTCCGATAGTTAAAGCTCCAGCAGAACTTCCCTCTAATTCAACTAAATAATTTCTTCCGCCAGTTCCGCTAATGTACTCAATTTTATCTTGGTCATTAAGAAGTCGGCTACTCTCTCCCCCACCGTGATCAATTTGCGCATCTATAAATTCTGAACTTTTATAGTTCGCCCAAGTTTTCCCCCGATAGTTCATAACCGTCGCTGGTTTCGCTCCAGGCAAACTCTGCGGAGTCATCGCGCTCGTGTCGCTCATACTTTTAACATATTGATTATTCTGACTGACTCTCTCAAGATTTTGTTTCAAATCAGCTTTTGCTCTATCTTTGTATATCTTACTTGCATCAGGACTATTGATAATACCTAAATCTGTTTCCATCTGTCTCGCATCATAGATGCTCAGAGTATTTTTCCCGTTATTTCCTGCAGGATCAATACTCGCATCAATGTAAATCTGAGTATACTTATTTTTTGCGCTCATATCATCTCCCCAATCAACAGTTGCTATTTTGCTACCAAGACCGTTTGTTGAATAATATTTCTTGCCCAGAACATTATCGTCAGCAGAATTAAAAAATCCGTCCGTATTTCCGTCGGCATTATTTTTGCTTAAGTCATCATTTTGTTCTTTGATAAGTTGTTTTTGTAAATTGAAATCCTTATCTATTTCATCTGCATGCGCTTCATAACATCTCGTCAGTGTCGAATATTTACCTTCCCCATCTCCAATCATTCCAGTGCAATACTGTCTCCATTGCGCCATAACCATTTTTCTCGCCGTCGCTCCGCCGTCTAAATTTGTAAAGAAATTTTTCACAACCAGCGCTCCCGTAACACCAAGACAAGTTCCCTTCCAAACTTTCAAAACATTTCTCAAATTATCCGAAATTTCTTCCCACTCTTTTATCGTTTCGTTCAAAGCTTTTATTCTATCCATCGCAACTTCGGGGGTTATTTCAATCGCTCTCTTTTCAATTCCAATATGAAAGCTGAAATTCACCGTCGATGTAGCGCTTGGCACATAAGGATAAAGATTAATCATTGCAACTCTCTTATAATCAATTGATTTCAAATTTATTTTATATTTAGCATTGCAAACTGGTGTGGACTGACCAAGAGTCAAAGTCGTTCTGTATGAACCCGGAGCCGTTCCAGTCGCTCCAGCCTGAACAGAAGTTGAAGAACAATAAACTGTTGCAATAACATAACTGTCATATACTTCTTCAAGTCTAATTGTATCTGCAGGAGAATCACTATCCATTGGAACATCCGAACTCAATTTTAATTTCAAGTCTCTATTATATTTCACCGCCTTTCCCGGAGTTGAAGTTATCACATCAGTGATTACATTCACATTATCTGTATTTGGCATTATCACACGATCTAAAGAAACGCTAACAGATTTTCCATCGATAAGTGTAACTCTACTTGCAGCAGAATAATCAATGTTGCTATTTAAATTTATTTTTGATTTTGCATCCTGCGCGTTCACACTTTCCGGATAAATTTGATTCCACTTCTCAACAATCTGTCTCTGAGAATCAAACATATTAGTTGTTCTCGCAAATTCCTGAAAGCTACTAAATCCATCATCAGCATAAAAATTTCCATTCAACTCTTTTTCACTAGAAAATTCTTCTCCAAGTTTATAATAACTATCTTTCGCTTTATTAAAATAACTTTTAAAAGTCTCGCATGAACTCTTTGAAGTTCCGCTAGCGTCGTTTGTAGATGAAGAAGTGCCATCGCAGTTAATATCTGAATTTGAAACTTCACTCTGTGGAAATCCAACTCCAAAAAATGCATTTGCATCAACAGTTCCCTCCGGCAAAACTTTTATTTCATAGTCCAAGGACGATTGAGGGGCCATAGGAGAATTTGATCTCGGGGATGCAATGGCAGTTCTTGAAATAGGAAATTTACTAATCAAATCATCCTGAAGTTTAGTTGAGAAAGAGGAATCAGCTACATTCGGATTCCTAGAAGAATAATCTGCTATATAACCCAGAACATTTGTAAGCGCATAATTAGTCGAAGCCAAATTCGTCTTAACTAAAATTGCATATCGACTAACCACCCCGTTAACGTTTCCATAAACAATTCCGCCAAGATAAACATTTTTACTATCTGTAGTTGTCGTTAATTTATCTCCCGCCTTATAATTCTGATTAACAACATTTCCAGTTCCACTAACTGCAAGCCCGACGGATTTAGAACCTAAAATCAAACTAAACGGTGCCTGCGGGCAGGAAACTCCAACGGTAGCTCCACCAGAACTATCTGGATTTATGCTCGTAATTCTGCATCTTCCATTATAGAATGTCTGCCCGACACCGACGGTATAACTATCACTATCAACTTTAATTACAACAGATGGTTTTGGATAACTAGTCTCAACAAGTTCAGCAGTAATTCCTGCTCGGCAGTACATTCCAGGAATATAAGTTATTCCAGATTTTTTATTTTGGGAATCTAATCTTATTGTCGCGATTTTTTTATCGACAGAAGAATAAATTCCTATCTGCACCTCACCCACACCAACTTCTTCAGCACGAGCGTACGCTCTTCCCTGCCAGAATCCATATTGCTTGTATGTCAATGCCCATTCCTCGTCACTGAGAACCGGAAGCATTTGAGAAACCAATCCAATTCCGAACGCTTTCTGAATATCATAATTTAAAGTCGCCGTAAGATTTCCCTCGATAAAATCCGGCATTGAACTTTCATTAGGAGTTCTCTGTAAAACAACGACGACATAACCAATATTATTAAGAATAGGATTATTCAAAGAACCAGTTTGCGGAGAATTCAGGGCAACTCTCGCCGGATGAAACCCGATTCCAGAAACGCCTTGAGGATAATTAGTTCCCATAAGAGAAATATGATCAATCGCTGCAACATTAATCAATGGATTTATTTGCATTGAATCAAGCTGACAAAATACGGGAACATTTTGTTCTGCAAGCAAATCACTTCTTACAACATAAGGTGTGCATCCCAGCAACGGAGAAACCTGAACTAAAAAGTCCTGAGAGTTCTGCCCGCACATTCCGCTCTGTCCCAAAATTGGCCAATAAGTAGTCATCTGATCTGGAGTATAATAAGTGCTATAACTCGGCTGATAACTCTGAACCTGTGAATATGAAAAGGTATTTCCCGAACTTGCATAGCCATAACTATTTCCATACATCGGAGAACTCATTTGATTATTATAATATCCAGGAGAGCCAGTGTAACCATTAGTATTAAGAGAACCATAGCTACCAGAATAACCAGCTTGGCTATATCCCGTATAAGGAGTCTGATACTGAGCCGGGGGATAACCATAATCCTGCGCAGAAACAAACGAAGAAAGAGTAAACATGAATAAGATTATAATTCCAAATATAAAATAGTTATTTCTTTTCAATTTATTTTTTATTTTATTTTTCATTTTTATTCTATTTATCACCCATAAGTTATTGTCAGCGGATTATTATCATACGCATCATAATTTTTTTGTATATCTTCCAACGTCGTAGGTGTGCTAATTCTTGGAACATTTATTATTATCGTCCTGCTCTTTTCTAAATCAGAGCCGAATATATATTCTTGAGATTTTCCGCCCGCACTAAATGCTTCATTCAAATTTTGAGATGGTATCGTAACATCAAAACAATTTTTCGTTGTCGATCCGCCAAAGCCAAACATACTTGCAATTCCTGTTTCAGGAACATCGACACACTGATTAATTGTCTTGCTTGCTAAACTTATGCTTGTCTTTGAAAAACTCTGAACAGAAATATTATACAGCCCTTCACTAAGTTTTACTTTATTCTGCTGTGGATACATCACCGTATTCCCATCTTCTCCACCGTCAAAGCTAACCATGGTCGTATCTCCAGTTTCTTTTCCATCAACAAGAACCTTCAAATTTAATTCATATTTCTTATCTAAAATTAAATCAACGGCCCCCTCGTAATTTGTCGAAACAATAATTTTTTTTGTAGCGTAGTTATCTGATTTGGCAATTATATATCCATTGATACATTGAGGAAATTTGTCCATCAAAGTTCCGCCAACACTTCTTCCAATCATACAATTAGTATCAAGACATTTGAAATAAATATCTGCATCAACGGGATTCAGCTTTGCATCGTAAGTATTTACTGTCATCATTGTATTCTTATATCTACAAATGTCTGACTCGCTCGCGGGAATCGCACTATCTTCATTCAACTGCGGAGGCCGATTATTTTGTATCACCACACCGACGGGAAACTGAAAAACCTCGCTATTTCGATAAACCTGAACTAAAACCGGAAACGCAAGAGTATAAACAAAATGGTATGGAACATAACAAAATCCCAACATCCCCAATCCCTCTTGAGTTCCAACAGGCTGAGCAATCATAAGATTTCCATCAACCGGACTGATTTCAATTTTATGTGGCCAGTTTTCCATCACAATAAAATTAATAGAATCTTTAGTCCCAAAGTCTTTAACAAAATATTTATTTAATTTACTGTTTAACTGATAATAGTTTCCTTCTGATTTTATATTCGCAAAATTTGCGGAGAGTGCGCTCATGATTATACTTGAAACATTATACGGACTCCAAACTTTTGGAGAACAAGTTAATTCAACCCCCGTAACTGGAGCATAATTATACAAAGTATCGATGCTAAAGTTTTCAAAAATCATTCCTTCTTTCTGTTTCTGATAAACGCTTTTTGCGCTGTTATACAAACCACCAAGTTCTGTTTTTATTGAAACAGAATGACTGTTAACAACAGCAGATTGATCTCCCTTAGAAATTTTCAATGGTGCATTCAAAGAAACCTCGACGCTATGATCCAATATTTTCACAACCGCACTACGACTAGTCCCAAGTTCAATAGAATATCCTTTTTGTCTAAACTGATCAAAATTGCATTTCTCACTTTCTTTTGCAATCGCATTTCCTAAATCAGCTTGCATCAAACTCAGCGTCGGAATTTGCTCTTTATGAAATCCATTTCCAGAAATATAAGACCAGTATGGAACGCCGAAACCTAAAAAATTTAACTGATTTGAAAAAGGCATATATGGACTTCCAGGCTCAAAATTCGGTGTTTCTAAATATCCCCCTCTAGCTTCCATATCCTGAATTAGTCCCTCGCCTTGATATTCCACACACAATTTAAAATAATCATAAACTGGTTTCAAATCTTGCGGAAGACTTTCCGTTTGAACTGAGCCTCTCAAAACAAAAAAAGCAATAATTGCGCCAATCAAAACTAAAGCAACTATAATAAAAATCGCCATTTGCGATTTTTTTGATTTTATTTTTTCAAACAAAAAATATCTCGACAAACCCCTCTTTTCAACCATAAATTCTTTAGGTTTTGAGTATATTTAAAGCTGTTGTTAAACTCGAAAAAGATTGAATTGATTCTCACAAAACATAAATTTATATAATAAAATCAATAGCAGAAACTAAGGGCTCATGGTCTAATGGTTATGACGTCTCCTTGACGAGTAAAGACAACCTAACAGCTTCAAGAATCACCGGATTCTTGATAGTCATCGAGAATTGGTAAATTCTCGAGATTTTCTTTACAATATTTTCCCTTGAGAATCAGCTTAAGGAGTTATCAAAATGGAGAAGACTCGCAGTTCGATCCTGCGTGGGCCCATTTAATTTTTTCTAAAATAACTCCAGAAAACTAAAACAATCAACGCAATCCACGCGCCGAATAAAAACCAAACCCAAGGCTGAACTGCAAAAATTCCGGAGGTTGTTTGTATCGCGCCATCGGCAGACGTAGATAAAAATCCTGAAGCTTTCTCGCTAACAGCCGGTAAATTATCAGAAACAATTTGCCTTGAAGATGAAAATCCATTATCATAAAATAATTTTATTCCAACCGCGCCAACGATTGAAACAAGAAGCGCCGGAATAACTCCCTTCTGAATTCTTTTTGGCATTATCACAATTTTTCTGTTTGATAATTTATAAGTCGGAATTTTCTTTCCTCTAACGCTCCAAAAAAAGCTAGAGGTTTTTTCAATCAAACCAGCATCCATTAATTTTTTTACATTATATCCAACAGTATTCATCGGAATTTTCAATTCTTTGGCTAAATCTCCCTCGCTAAAATCTTTTTCAGAAAGCAGTTCAAGAATTTTTTTGCAAGTCTTATTTGAAATCGCATCAGCTATAAGCGCAGTTCTCGGATCATTTAAGTCAATATTTATCTCAGCCATATAAAAAATAAACAAATTTAATTTATAAATTAGACTAAAGCTTCAATAGTTTTTGAACACTTAAGGTAAAGTTGCGTTTCCCAAAGAAGGAGTCTGTGTTCCTGATTGAGATTTGTAATAATCCTTAGCACTAAATCCAAACATCCCCGCAATTATATTCGATGGGAATCTCATAACCGCAAGATTGAAACTACCGATGGTCTCAATGTATCTTCCTCTTGCCGTCGTTATTCTATTTTGTGTTCCGGCCAACTCATCTCTCAAAGCAGTATATGCTTCACTTGAAGAAAAGGTTGGATAACTCTCAGACACTGCATTAACGAACGCACTTATTCCATTATTCATTTGCTGTCCTGCCGTATCCCTTTGTAATTGAGAAGCTCCAGCAGAATTTGCCCAAGCAGTTCTTGCAGCGATAACATCTTTAACGAACTTTGTATTGGAATTAACCTGGCTAGAAACAGTTGCAACTAAATTAGGAATTAAATCTGACTGTCGTTGATATTGATTTTCAACTTCACTCCATGACTGATCAACATTTTTATTGAGAGTAATAAAACTATTATAGCTGCTAGCCACATAAGCTCCGATAATAAAAGCGAGAATAATTAAAACAGCGACGACACCGAGAACAATCCACAACGCTTTGCCCGATTTTTTTTCTGGAATATTTTTTGCCATATTATAAATTGTCTAACACAAATCCATTTAAAAACTTATCTTCCAGCTCCGCCTCCGCCAGAACCACCACCGCCAAATCCTCCGCCTCCGCCACCGAAGCCGCCGCCAGAAAAACCTCCACCCGACGATCCCGAACCAGATCCTCTAAACATTTGCGAAAATACAATTAACCAAAAAAGTTTTGAGTTGCTATACTTGCGGTATTTCTTTTCTGATTTTAACTGTTTCCTTTTTGCAAAATAAATAGCAATCAATAGAATTACCCAGACTAAAATAAAAACAAGTACAATTAAAAAAGTAGTAAAACCGTCAGAACCGCTTCCGCTATTTCCCTGCCCACTTCGAATCTCGTCGGCATTTTCTTTCAGAACTTTTGAAACCTCTTCGGAAAATGAAATAATCCCCTCGGTAGTTTTATTCTGATCTCTCAACGGAACATAAAACGCATCAAGCATTCTTCCAACTTTTGAATCTGGCAAAATTCCTTCAAGGCCATAACCAACTTCAACTTCAATTCTTTTTTCTTTTACTGCATAAAGAACCAACAGACCGTTATCTTTGTCCGCCTTTCCAACTCCCCACTGTGCAAAAAGTTTTGTTCTATATTCTTCAGGAACATAAGGTTCAGTTGTACTCACAGAAACAAAAACAACTTCGGCCGTCGTATTTTGCTCCACATCTGAAAATATATTTCTAAGCTGACTTGCCTGATCTGCGCTCAAGACTTTTGCAAAATCATTTACATATTTGTCCGTATAAGCAGGAAATTCACTCGCACAAACAAAACTTGTAACAAAGATAAGTAGTATAAAACTCAAAACAATTTCCTTTTTCATGAATTATAATAGAATCTTGAATTTAAAAATTATTACTTTCAGCTTCGTGAAGAATTTCGTCCGCCTTTGCTCTGTCCCCAATTTCCATCAAGAATTTTTATTTTTAATTTTCGCGGATTTATTTTCGCGATATAACACAAATTTTTAAAAAATTCTTCCGGCAAACTTCTGTCTTCGTTAAAATAATTTTTCAGCGTCGAATAATTTACCTCGAATCCAAACTGATTCAAAGCTCTCAAAGACGGACAATTTAATTCAATTAAAACTTTCTTCAAAAAATTTCTCTGCTGTCCTTTCGGAAATTTTATTCTATGCATATAACTACGGGACCATAAAGGTTTAAAAACCCTTTCTTGATAAAAGAGTTAAGATGAAAAAACCAAAACAGATCAGAAGATACTGTCCTAAGTGCAACGCGCAAACGGATCAGAAAGTCAGCGAAGTTTCTAGTGGACACAAGAGAGGAACTTTAAGACGTGGTTCAAAAGACCGAGCAAAATTGCGAGGACGAAATCGGGGATATGGCTCTCACGGAAGATGGTCAAAACCAGCAGTTTCAAAATTCAAAATGAAAACAAAGTCAACAAAAAAGACAAACTTAAAATACACCTGCATGAAATGCAACAAAGCAACGATGCAGAAAAAAGGAAAACGAACTAAAAAATTAACAATAGAATAAAATGGCAACACCTTCAAAAAAAATAATAAAAAAGAAATTCTTCACGGTAAAGAATGAACTTACTGGAAAAGAATTCGAACTTTACGGCGACAGTCTTGAAAGTCTCAAAGGAAGATTCGTAAATCTTGACATGACAAGAAATCTTCGAGGAAAGGGAATAGAAGTTAGATTTAAAATCAATGTTAAAAACAATGAGGCATATGCCGAACCGACAGATATACTTCTTCTTGGTTACTTCATACGAAGAATGATGCGAAAAGGTTCGGATTACGTCGAAGATTCTATAACCTGTGAATGCAAAAACGCAGAAGTAATCATAAAACCATTCATACTGACAAGAAAAAAAGTTTCCCGAGCAATAAGAAATTCTCTAAGAGTAAAAGCACGAGAGTGGATAATTGCAAAAGCAAAAACCCTCGACAACTGGGAATTATTCGACGAGGTTTTAAAAAACAAGTTCCAGAAAGATTTGAGTTTGGTTTTGAAAAAAGTTTACCCACTATCCCTTTGCGAAATAAGAATGCTTAATGTTAAAAAAATAAACCAGGAAATAGAATACAAAAGACCTGAAAGAGAAATGGAAAAAACAGAAATAAAGGAAGAGGTTATTGCTACGGAAGAAGTCAAAGAAGAGACCGAACATTCAAAACCCGCGAAAAAGAAAACTGAAGAAAAAGAAGAAGTTAAAGAATAATTTTGATAACCAGTAAACTTTTAAACGAATATTATATCTAAATTTCATTGCCTCTGTAGCTCAGTGGTAGAGCGGCTGCCCTGTAAGCAGTAGGTCGGGAGTTCAACTCTCTCCAGAGGCTTGTATACAGTTAAATGAAATGAAACTGCATTTACTTTTCAGAAGTTGAACGATAGGAGTTCAACTCACTTAAATTGCACCGTCAATTTAAGTCCTCAGGAATTACCCAATTCCCGACGGTGCTCAAGAATTCATCATTAAAATTCTTGACACACCAAAAATCAGAAGGATTTTTTAGCGTCTCCAGAGGCTTTTTGTATTCTTAACAATCCCGCGAGGTTTAATTTTCTTGCATGTTCACTTTTAAAAAAAACGTCAGCACACTCGTCGGCAAGAATACCTGAATCAAACTCGACAGAAAATCTATCCTGCTTAAACAAAAGAGGCAACTGATTTCGAAAATACATCGCCCCGCTTTTATCTAAGTCAACACCGCAAACGACTCGTTTAACTCTGCTCAAAATCGCCGCGCCGAAACACATCGGACAGGGTTCATACGTCGTGTAAAGAGTAGCAAGTCCTTTATTCTCTTCAAGCTTGGATTGTACTTTTCTTAAAGCCAACATTTCCGCGTGAGCAGTTCTGTCTCTTAAAGAATAAACCCGATTATGCCCTTGAGAAATAATTCCCCCGTACAATTCTATAACACATCCTATCGGCCAATTACCCTCACACAAAGCAATCTCCGCTTGTTCAAGAGCTAGTCGCATATAATCTTCATCCTTCATTAAACAAAATCAAAAAGGAGTTTTATAATTATTTATATAGTAAAATTTTATTTCGCTTCGGTTAATCCCAAAACCGCGCCGATAATTGTAACAATATCTGTACCGCCCACGATTCCAAGAATCAAAGCAATTATTGACCATTTCTTTAGATTTTTGGGATTTTTCATTTTCTGTGAAGCAACGATCTTAATGACTCCGGCCACAATCATAACAAAAAACATAATTATTGCAAAAACCAACATCATAACACCAACGCCAATAGCATCTTCATCAGAAGAAATAAAACCCATCATACTAATAAATCCAAAGAAACATGCCATGAAAATTCCGCCAACAATACTCAAAATTCCCCCAATCAAAACAAATATTGAACCAAGCTTTGCATTATCCATAAATAGTAAAGATTTCTAATGTTTATAAATTATTCCAATCACAGTCCTTCAATCCTTAAAATTTCGGCAAGCTTTTTATCAGTTCTAATTCCGCAATCAGAACAAATTTCTCGTCGATCTTCCGGATTGTCCAATACAGCAGGATAAAAACCGCAATAATTACAAGAAGCACAAGCACCAATAGGTTGTCTTCTTAAAACAGTTTCATCTACCGCTCTTTTTTCATTAATACTAGAATAAATTCTATCATATTCAGGCCCCATAGCTTTCGCAACTCTTTCAAAAAGATCGGATTGAAATTCATGTCTAGGCCAGACTTCTGCAACAACCAACGCATTCCGAATTTCCTCAACTGTCATTGTCATTTTATTTATTTCCTTAATTTTATTATAATTTATTATTTATTTAAATATTATTCTCCAATCCACTCGGCCTTCCCATCATCAACCAAAATTTTTGAAATCTCCACAGGCAAATTTGCAATTTGCCCTTTCTCAAACGGCCCGAGCATGTTCCCGTCGAGGCCGATAAATTCTGAAACGTCCTGAACAAAACTAATAATTTTATTTTTACTCTCAAGATTTTCCTCTCCACTCAAAATAATATTAAAATCTTTATCTGAATCTTTTATAGCCTGAACAATTTTTTCAAATAAAACTTTTTCAAACGAAAACATATTCTCATAATCCTGTTTGCTTATCCCGGTTTCAGCAGCAAGAAAAGCCAGACTCAAAATTTTTTTCTTTCTTCGCAACATCAGCTCACGAAAAATCGAAACCGCGTTCTCAAGCTGTTTCTTCGTCTTTATTATCGCATCAGAAAACAAGTCATCATCCTTTAAAGAAAGTTGTTTCTTTTCCGCAAAATAGCTAGAAACGTCCTTGATAAAAGATTTCGGAAGCGGCTGCAGCTGTTCTGAATATTTCTCTTTTGACAGAGCCTCATAAATATCTTGGTACGCAATCATAAAAAAACCAAAAATCCACGCTTTTTAATGATTATTGTGTTGCGGTTGGAGAAAATTTAATCTTCATCAACAAATCCCGTTCGTTTGAGCAAATCATGCCCATAAATACTTCCAAGCGATCCGTTTGCAGAATTCTTCTCCGAAAATTTAATAATTTCTTTTTCAGGATGATTGCTGTAATAAAGCAAGGGCAATGGCTCATGTGAATGATCTTTCATAACTGAAGAAGTTGTATGGTCTCCAGTAACTATCAAAGGCAAATTATTTTGCTGAACAAAATTTTTCAAAAAAGAAAATAAATCCCGGTCAATAATCTCAATCATTTCTTTTTTAACAACCGCTCTCCCGTCGTGGCTCGGTATGTCCGTCTCTTTTATGTGAACATAAATATAATCTTCCTTCATTCCCCAATTTAAAGAATCTTTTGTAAAATTTACCGCCGCATTCAGCCCGTCAAAAACATTATCATAAACATTATAATTTTTCATTCTCGGATATTCAAAACTAAAGATTCTCATTCCGGAAAAATCTGCGATTCCTTTTTCCAACGGAGTATAAACAATCGCTGCCCATTTCTTGTACTGTTTTAATTTTGGCAGCGTCGAACCCGCTCCGCGAAAAGAAATATAATTTGCGGGAAATAAACCTGCTCGTCTCCTCGCTTCATTAACCGGATGACCATCTAAAATGTCATAAGCCTGTTTCAAAAAACTGTTCACAACATCTGCACTAAATTCTGAATCAACATCTTCATCAAGCGCGCGTGTCAGCAAAAATTTATTAGCATGTTTTTTATCTTTATCATAAAACAAATCATTTGAACTTATATTATCAGAAAGTCCGCCACGAATAACTAAAATCCCGCGATGATTCTGCGTTATTCGAAAATGAAATTTATGTTTAAGCTTAACCCCAATATTTATCGCAGTCGCAAGAGCAATCGCTTCCGGCGTCGTCAAAGTCCTTCCTGCCCTTCGGTCAATAATATTTGCTTCATCAAAATTATCCACGGTAGAAAAATTTGTTCTCAAAGCCAGATCTCCATGTTTCAAATTTAGTCCCGAGCCTTTCGCCTCAAGCTGTCCTCTCGAAGCTGAATGTGGCGCATTTCCAAATAAAGAAAGTAAAGAATGGTGGCTTTCGGGAATAATTCCTGCCTTCACTGGATAAAAAAGTCCAAACTCTCCACGCGAACCAAGAAAATCTAAATTTGGCGTCGATGCCGCTTCCAGAGGAGTCATATTATTCAGCTCTTTGTTTTCATGGTCTCCAAGCCCACTCAAAACCACAATTATGCCCTTCATGATTCATAAGAAAAGCCTCAAAACTTTATATAATTTATGAGACTGAATTATACACTAATCGAATATACGTAAACTCGATCATAGGGTATAAACCAAGAAGTCATTTTGTCAACCGAAGCGCGTTCCATTATTTTTCTAAACAATCGAATAGAATTTCCGTGCGCGGAAATCGCAACATTAATTTTTTCTTTTTTCATTTTTTTTGTCAAATCTTTAATAAAACTTCCAACTCGTTTTTCAACGTCAGCAAAACTCTCTCCGCCGGGCGGCGCAGTATTATAACCACGATGAATTATTTTGTATTCATTCTCCCCCAGAAATTTTTGAACTTTTTTTCTGTCTCTCGGAGACAAATTTTCAATTGCATCCCCTTCTTTCAACAAATCATACTCTTGATTTCCAATCCGTCTAATAAATTCTTCATGCGAAACCCCATTTAATTTGCCATAATTCCTCTCGATAATTCGGTCATCAAGAATTTTTTTCCTGCACTCCGGATGAAATTTCAAAACTTCCTTCAATGTATCTTTTGAACGAGAAAGCCGAGTATGAAACGCAACATCAATTTTTTTATTTTTCAATTTTTGTGCAACAACTCTCGCGCTTTTTATTCCTCGCGGCGTCAGTTTCGCATCAAGCCATCCGGTAAAAATTCCTTTTTCATTGAAATCCGTCTGGCCGTGCCGAAATATGTAAATATACAACTTTTTTCCCAAATTTATCACCTGCAAAATCAACGACTAACAAATTTATAAATCTTGGTAAAACAAATTATTTTCAGCTAAATAAGAGTTAATGCTAAAACATAAATTCCCGTTTACAGATTTTTTTATCTTATTATAAGTTCAAAAAATAACCTTGTCAATTAAAAACAAATTTCCCTTCTTCAACCCAACTCGTTCGTTCCATTAATTCTCAGCACTTTTCACAGCGAAATCTTCGAGCATGAGGAGAAGATTGAGCCAGCAAATCACCGAGCCGAGCGAATGCAAGGCGAGCAATTATCTTATAAAACCCCGAAACAATAAACTTAATAATCCTGCAAAACCACTAACTTTTGATATAAAATGTTCGGATTTTTAAAAGACAAACTCAAAAAATGGACTGAAAGCTTCTCAAAAAAAGAAGAAGTTGTAGAGGAAACTAAGGAAAAAACTAAATCAAAGGCCGAAAAAAAGTCTAAGGTAAAAAAGGATAAAAAAACCAAGCAAGAAAATAAGAAAGAACAAATATTCAGGCGAGAGGAATTAACAGAAGAAGAAATTAAAGAAGAACGAAAGCTCGGCGAAAGTTTGCATCAAGATATAGAAAAAGAGGAAGAAAAACAAGCAGATAAAAAAACTCTTGAAATTATTCAGCCAGAA
>Ga0247841_10004850_pt1 | contig 22510 bp, 27 predicted proteins | sample LaCruzMarch2015__2_FD_192410 | JGI IMG/M metagenome (GOLD analysis project Ga0247841, IMG submission 192410) | Freshwater microbial communities from meromictic Lake La Cruz, Castile-La Mancha, Spain - LaCruzMarch2015_18m | ecosystem: Environmental > Aquatic > Freshwater > Lake | place: Spain... | reverse complement strand
ACCTTTCGCTGACTTTAATTCCCGGACAATCTGATACCAATCATTCCCGCAGTCCCAGACGATTAGGGTTTTCTTCCTGCCTATGACTTTCCAAGCTCTTTTGCCGTATTTCGGAGCATGAATAAATCCTGTTTTTTTCATTCCCCCAACCAGATGAACTATTCTATCGCCACTAAGCATTTTGCTTTTGTCATACATCAGGCCAACAGCGATTAAAATGTGCTCTGCTTCGGCTTTTCTATACTGCTTTGATTTCATTTTCCGCATCCCCCGCAAACCTGCCAGCACTCGGTTATGTCAAACTTACACCGGCTCCAGCCCAGTTCTTCCTCTGCCTTGCTGATGGCTTCGTCCTCGCTATTTGCTTCGGCTAATATCTTCCCCTTGAATTCAACTATGAACTCGCTCATTTTTCCCACCCCTCAAAACACTCTTTGCACCAAGCCACACCCGGCAGGCAGAACACCACCAATTCATCCGGTTTGTCTTCCGACTGAATAATCTCGGCATTACAGCAGTCGCAAAGCACTTCCTCAAATTCCGCAATCTCATCGCCATCCAGATAAATATGCCCCTTACCATCCGGTCTTGTAGCCCTGATAAACTCCGCTACTGTGTATTTGCTGACTTCCTCACCTTTGATATTTAACTTTTCCATCTTTCTTATCTTGAACCCTTATCCCCAGATTCCCTATGCAGATAACAATATGCGCAGACCGGCAGGGCAAGCACTGGCGGAGTGGAAGTGAACACAAGTGAGCGGAATGAAGCCTGAAGTGTGTGAGCGGCACGCTGAAGCCAGCAAATATGAACAAGGCATGATTTGGCGAAGGCGGGCGAAAGGCTTAAAATAGGGAAGCGCAGTCCTGGGATTCAGTAAGCTGAACCCGGATGGGATGCGAATGCAGTCTCAGGCAAGACCCTCTTTTTATGCGTTTCAGCGAACACGCTGGGCACTGCCGTGCCCCTGATAGAAATGTTCGGCATATCGAGTTATCGTTGGGTATAAAGAGATATAAAGTGCAAGGGGAAAAATTGGTTTTTCTATGGTTTCTATGGTTTTTCTATTGACTTTTTATCTTTAACCATAATAATTGCTTTCAACAAAGAGGGAGGGTATGCCATGAGTAAAGAAAGTGTTGGTGGAGCTGTAGTCGGCAGTGCTGTTGGCAGTATGGTGCAAGCGGGGACAACAGCTGCATGCACTACTGCCTGTGCAGTAAAAGGCGCAGCAATTGGATCTGCTGCATGCCCTGTAATTGGAACTGTGATTGGAGGAGTCGTTGGTTGGCTTGTTGGCAAGGCTATCGCATCGAAAAGAGATGATGATGACGATAACTAAGGTTATGAAAGAAATTTGCTTATCAGCCAAGCTGCTAATTGGAACTGTGATTGGAAGAGTCATTGGTTGGCTTGTTGGCAGGGCTATCGCATCGAAAAGAGATGACGACCATAATTAAGGTTATTAAATTAAAGAAATTTGCTTATCAGCCAAGCTACTAATATAACTATTATTAGAGAAACCAGCGATCCAAAACTGAATAGTCCTACCTTGAAAAGGTCGTAAGTTATTACTGAGATAATTAAGGCGGCAATAACTGCAATTAGGATTTTGTCCATTATTTTATCAGCAAAAAAGAGTTAATAAATCTTGCTCAAATCGCTGAAGGCTGCCTTGTAAAGTTAAGAGAGTCATCTTTGACGTTTGCAGCCGGAAGCGTGAGCTTATCTTCTGGACGCGGAGAGCCAGCCACGCCATTCACGCATAATCAGGCCGGCAGTTATCTTCAGACATCAGAAGGCCAGCCAATTCTGCGAGCCCATGCATAAAAACATTCCGGAAATCAAGCCACAGCCTTTTCGAGTATTAAACTGAAAAGATTTGATTAAGAATATTGCTTTCGTTCGTCTGCAATTTTTTAATGAAATCTGCAAACACAGGCAATCATAGCGAAATAGCTGTGAGCTTTGATGACGGAATTCAGCAAATCGGCGCGCAGGTTTCTTTAAGGTCAAGCCTTCAAGCCAATTTCCGCCGGTCTGCTATCGTTTCATCCGGCGGTGGCTGGTGAAGAATTAATGTGATTTTTTCATTTCGTTAAATTGTTTGTCGAAGGTTGAGGCACGACCAAATTATTTGTTGCTATTTCATTCGTTGATTGTTGAGACATAACTTCATTGTTTCCTACGCGTTGATTTTTGCCGGATGTCATCATGATTGACGAGTCAATTAGCCGAGCAAACGACAGAATATTTGACTGCGAAAAAGGAATAATCATGACAGCAATATTGTCCCGGCAAAAAAATAAAACACTGAGTCCACGTCCATCCGCATCGGGCTCCGCCTTTTTGTTCACAAAACAAATATCTCCAGGACCATTTTTGAACTGTTTAAAACGGACGCCCAACATGTTGCTGGATGATGCCATCAAATACACCAATCCATCCATCGCTTTGTCACGGCCATTCTTGCTCTCCACAATGGATACTTGAAATCGTTGGGATAGGGTTCCGTCTCCGCTATCGAATTCCAACGTTTTTACCATCATGTTCTCCAGTTTCCGAATTCTTGATTCAGATAAAGATTTTAGATGATATCCTTTTACTTCAAGGGACTTGAGCGTATTGGTCGCAACGCCATCTCGTAATACATCGTTTGTAGACTGTTGGAGTATCACGTCGCCCTCAACCGTCCGTTTGAAGTAGTTCTTCCGTGCTTCCGTATTAGGATCATTTGCCCAACTGAACGCATGTCCAGCAAGGATAATAAAAAGGCACACACTCATTATTTTAATTGTAAACGATATATTCATCATTTGACTCCTGTTACATCATGCTGGTCCAGAGCACTGTTTACTTCAGTAGTTGAAAACACTCCATTCGTATCTCCATTCCATGTTGAACTATCGGGACTTACTTGCCTCTCTGGTATAGATGTGATATCAATAGCTGATGTGGCATATTCAACAAGCGTCTCGGTTCCCACGTGAGGACCTGCACACGCATCGTAAATAAAAGTATTATACCTCACGAAAGCGTGATTGCCGAATCCACTCCTATTTGGATAAACAAGATCCGTAATGCCGCCTGCACCCAATGAGGGAATATTGTTAGTCGGAGCGATTGTGGGATAGAATGGATTATTACACCCTCCGACACCGATAAGGTCCGTTGCAAGAATGTACCCGAACGGTGGGTAATTAGTCGATGTTCCTTCGTTCCCCATAAAGACATACTCAGTAGATATGCCGAGCAAGCGAGATAAGACAGCTACTCCTCCCGCCTGATCATAGCAATTCACGACATTCCCGGCAGTGTTCCATAGGGTGGACGATTTATCAATATAACCGGTAAGATTAAACGTTCCTAACAAATTATATTTTGGTCTGCCCGCATCCCCGCCAAACTCACCAATATCATACGTAAGTCCGTGTCCTGTGTGGAGGTATTGGGCAATATGGACGAGCGCATTGGGTTCCGTTGAATCCCCATTACAGGATGCGCTTGCGATGGTAAAGTCCAACGCTTTTGTCCATGCATTATTTGAAGTGTTAAATGTATTTCCCCAAGGCTCCACCGGTTCATTTAGAATTGTGTAAACCGTATGAACGCCTGACGTGTTCAGGGCGCAGGCGGTAGAACCGGAGCCGTTGATGTTCTCTATCTTCCATTCCCAGACGTCTGTTGTTGTCTTCTTTACGCAGTTCGGCGTCGTGCCGGAAATCTGAAATATCACATCATTCGCCACGCCGGAAATAAATGTCACACTTGTCTTGACCACGTCGCCAAGTGATCCACCGGAATCAGCAGAAACCGCCCAGACATCTGCTTCTAAATTTGCGGCTGGCGTTGTAATCAATCGTGCCTTAATAGTCACGGTCTTGTTGGCTGTATAACATGCAGGAATGTTCGTTCCGCCCTTAACCCATTCGCCATTGGAAATGTCATAGACTGTATTGTAATCCTGACGGATATTTATTCCATCATTAGCCGATGACCCGGTGTTATGGTTGAACTTAATATTCGTAACTTCAATTTTGCAGACCACTAAATTGACCTCAACATAAAAATTGGTATTATCCACTGATGTTGCCCGTATTTTGTAATTCGTAGCAACATTTCCCGGCGTGACGGCGGCAAAATGCCAATCGTTAGAAGGATATATTTCAGCACCCACTCCTGATGGATTTATAGTCCATGTTACGCCATTGGGAATATTTGTTCCATATACCGTGAACTGTACATTATTCCCACCCACGCAAGCATAAGCCTCAATCGGATTGATCCAGATATCCGGAATGCTCAATTGATAATAGACATTCGTAATATCCACATTAAATTCCTTTGATTCACTCTGATTAGCTCCGGGATAATTATTGGTTGCAGCGCCCAGATGCGGTCCAATATCAACCACGTTTGACTCCGGCCCATAATCCCCAAGGCTTCCCACCATCACATTCGTAATTGCCACAGGAACTCCGTTGGTAGAAGCTCTCCACCACGTCGAGGTAGATGACTGGAACGCAATCCGGTTCTGCAAAACCCACAGATAGGCGCCCCAACTTCCAGATGCACTCTTGGTTCCCCGCACCCAGCCAACATTGTTATATATTTTCCCCGGATAGTTTGACGGAGTCCCCTGATAAATTACAGCCGCATTCCAAGCATCCACAGGAGAATCAAAACCTATGGCATAGGCCGCCTGTTGTTCAATAGCATACGTGCCGTTTGTATCAATCTTAACTGGTTCCCCTTTCACAATATCCGTCAATTTCATCGCCTCCGAGTATAACTGATCCACCGTCGGAGTTCCCTGAATATCGATCACCACCGGCGTAAATGTCCGGTTTGTATGATAGATATCTTCTGCTTTTACAGCCTGCAACATGCCCAAAATTCCTGCCAGCATTAAGACCAGACGGAATATTTTGTTATGATTCATGTTATTGACAAGAATTATCGATTGGGCTTTTTCTTATTTCCGATGGTTTTATACTCTGGTTAAAACAAAAATACAAGAATATTTAACCTGAATTGTACACGGCATAATTTCTTATGTCCTGATTTTTGATGGCCGTGGGGCAGAATAACCGACCAAATATCCTCTTCATCTTTTTTCTGTGCATTCCCCTGGATTCTGATATATTTTACTTCGTTTGATCAGTCGGTAGCACAACGATTCATAATTCTAATCTGTTATTGTTAAGTTCGCAATAAATCAAAATAATAAGGAGAGCCATGCGTTCAGAATTATCCGCTGCTCAATTAAAGAAAGCCCTCATCATCCGCACCAAAATTGATAAACTGGAAACCAAAATCAACCGGCTTCAAAAGCAGTTACAGGAAGTCTTGGGCGAGACAGCCGTTAAAACTAGGGTTGTTATTCGCCGGAAGATCAAAGCACAGCGAAAAGTTGGGTTTATAAAAAGCAAACGCGGCAGTCTGAAAAAATTGGTAGCCAAAGTGCTTGAGAAAGCAGGCAAGCCCTTGCGTATCGCAGAGATTTACAAGGGGCTGACAAAAGCCGGTTATAAGACAGCGTCCAAAAATCCAATGCGTCAATTGAGCACCCGGCTTTATGGCGATAAAAACTTAAAAAGACCGTCTCCCGGAACGTTTGCGCTGAAATAAAGCGACAAAGTCAGCACAAAACTCGCGGTCTGTTGGTGATAAAAATCTCAATCAGTTTTAAATGACAGGAATTTTCAATGTGCGGAGTAACTTTCGACTCAAATGTATGGCGAAGAGTAGCTAGCCCAATAAAATTTCCTGGTGATCCATCCCTGCTTTCATATCAAAAGCTTAATGCCGCGTGTCGTTCGGGAACTATTCAAGGTTTCTTGAGCGAAACAACGTTCACGCTTGAGCAAATCAAAAGAGATGACAGGTTATTTTGGCTAAGGTCATTCGCTCATGTGTCAACGACAGAATCATATGTCGGCTCGAATACGTTGAAGATTCAGGCCAGCATAAGATCGAGTAACGTTGTTGTTCCGAAGGTCACCAAAATAGTCCAAGACCACTTGAATGATGCTTACGCAATCGGTATTCGCATCCTGCGAAGCAAACGCATCTCGGTCCCTCCAAATAGGGCACTCTTAAAAGACACAAAATACTTTTTTAACTATTCATCCGATGCTGAATATCACCTCTATAACAACAAATACGGGGATATTGCGCGAGCCTTAGAAAGCATGGGCATTGGTATAGCCAACATCAAAGGGAAAGGTTACGCGAATTCTTGGAACAAAGGTAGAGGGCATTGGACCCTTGGCATCGCAACAATGCCCGACACAGAAAAGGAAACAGTCGCAGAATTAGTAGCCGAGTGGGCAGACGCAGATGCTATAGCAACATCCATTGCACATGGTGTCATTTATTTCTGCACCAATGATGTTGGAAAAGGATCATCTAATAAAGGGATCGTGAGCGCAATGTCTCCTGCAAAATCAAGAGTAATTACGAGCAAGTATGGCATCAATTTCATTTCGCCGGATGCGCTTGTCGTAAAACTAGGATTGTAGATGCTCTGACGGATAAGTGATTAACTCCTCAAGGCGATATGGCCATGAAAAATGACTTTTCGTAAAATTCATGAGAAGACAAAAACCTTGATGAAAACGCGACACGTCAAACGCCAAAAAATGCCACGTTTTACCAAGGCCATACAGTTCCGGATTGATCTTTTGGACACCTGCCCGCAGATATGGCGAAGATTTCAAGTTCCTAATTCGTATTCTTTCTGGGACTTGCATTGCGCCATAACAGATGTAATGCCCTGGAAGGATTACCATCTTCACGTGTTCAAGCTCAGCCAACCTGGCAAGCGAAAACTAATCGAGATTGGCATTCCTGATGACGAAGGCTTTGATGATATAGAAGTGCTTCCCGGCTGGAAGATATTCATCAGGGATTATTTTACAAAGCAAGGCGATCATGCTGAATATGTTTACGATTTTGGCGACGACTGGATTCACGGCCTGTTATTTGAGGGATTCACAGATCCTCAAGCCGGGGTCCAATATCCCATTTGTCTCGACGGTAAAATGGCAGGTCCGCCTGAAGACTGCGGCGGAATAAGCGGATACGAGAACTTTAAGAAGGCTATCAGCGATCCTTCCCATCAGGAGCATGAAAGCTTCCTTACTTGGATTGGCGGAAAATTCGATCCTGTGGCCTTTGATCCAAAGGCTGTTCGATTTTTAGACCCATTTAAGCGTTTCTGCGTGGCGTTTTGCGGCGAACCTGCGCCCAAAGAATGGGAATGGACAAAATGATTTCTCGTGATGATTCGTCATGATTCCACCCGCCGCATTTTTCATAGGCATTTTTATCCTGGGCATCCTGTGGCTGTTCGTCCTGGCATTCAGTGGCAGTCGCCGGATTCCACCCACACACGAAACAACAGGGCTTTTACATACGCTGGTGATTGTTACCGTGTCTGTTTCTTGTGTCTTGTTCGTCCATGCTTTGATGTTCTGGAGAATGGCGCCATATTCCAGTGTTCCCAACTTGTCCCGCATAATTGCGATTATCATCTTTGCATTGTTTGCTCTAATTCCCGCAGGACTATTCGGCCTGCCTGTGTTTCAATGGTTATCGCTCAAATCCCAAATACTCAACGGCGATTTATATCCAGAAGGTATAGCTGTGGCAAAGATAATAGCCACCGATCTCACCCGCAATATGGAGGAGCGGATTTCTGTGCGTATCTTGGCAACACGAGAACCCAATATTTCGCCCTTTGTATTCGGATTCCCGTGTGGCCCGGTTTGGCTGGCTCTTCCCAGTAACTTTGACGACATGTGCTTTCGCGCATGCTCCGGCGATACTACACGCCGAGACGCGCTGATCCGGCTGATTCTATCGCATGAACTCTCCCATATTAGCAGCCGAGATTTACTGACACTTCCTTTAATATGGAGTTATTACATTTCAATGTTGGCTACGTCATGTTTTCTATGGTTGTTCGTCTTGTTTATTCCTACATCTCCTTATCAGCAAATAATTCTACCCTTAGCGATTCTTATGCTTGCATCAGCCGCTGTCGGTTTATTAATGAGATATAGAATACTCAAAGCCAGAGAATCCCTGGCTGACGCCAATGCAACACTTGCCGTTGACCCTGTTATATTGAATCAACTCATTGCAAAACAGGCTAACGGAAAACCTTCTGCCCTCGAAGCCTTTCTTTTCCTCGTGTCCTTGAAAAAACCAAAAAATAGAACACTGCGCTGGTCATTTCTTAATAAGTCCGAGTGGTTTCCGCACATGGCACCTATAAGATCAGATACTCTCCAGAGCCTTCGTGCACTCTCGGCATCCCGCGGCGAACTATTGCGTGGCCGGACACATCTGCTCCCGGGAAATCCATTAAGTTTTTTCAGCGCAATTATCACCGCATCGGTCCTTGCGGCGTTTCTCTGGTGGGTTTGCGCAAGAATGAAAACCGGGCTTATTCTTCTCAATAATATTCAAAGCACGGCAAAAGGCGACTGGCTGGTCCATTCTTTCGGAACAGATTGGCACTTACATAAATCATTAATATCTGCAATTTTCACAACGCTTACTCCGGTGCTCAGCGGAATTGTCATGGTTACTGCCCTGCTTCTGCCTTTTCGGGATATATTCTTCGAGGGAATTCGTTTGCGACGCGTTGAACTCGGAAAATTACTTGGAGTATCATTGCTCGCAGCCATACTTTCCGGGGTAATAGTATCTTTTCTTGACCCCATCTTTATCCGGCCACTCTTCAGGACTATCTATCTCATTCCTTCAACCATTCCTTACTGCTTGTCAGTTATTGTGGCCTGCGTGCTCTTCCTGGTATTTGTCATCGTAAAGTGGGCGCCGCTGCTAAGCAACATCAGGTGTCTGGCCAGACGATTTATTCCGATGTTATTCATGATGTTCCTGCCGCTGATAATTTCTGTTCTTTTCTTCGATCAGATTAGTATTCTGGCAAGGATTATTTTGTTTGTACCAGCAGCTATGGCCGTTAGTATTCCGCATTCTCTGATTTCCAAGCCGAATACAGACACTTACATAGCCTCTGAATGGCTAGAATATGAGAGAATTATCTTCTACAAACGCATTCGGCTGAAAACGCCGGCTGAACTCAATCTATTCGACATGTCTGATATTTTTGCCGGTATTTTAAGAGGAGCGATAACAATCACAATCCCCATATTGCTTGTAATGCTGATTGCCTATCCCTTATTGCTTAAATTCGACAATTGGTTTGTCTCAAACCTGCCGATTCTTCAAGAAAAGGTCGTGGAGCTTAACAAAATTCCTATTGATGTCGCGCGAAACATGAAGTGGCAAATTGTTCAGAAATACCTTGGACCATACATCCTTCTCGACTTGCAGAAAGCCTTCGGATGGAAAGCGTCTTCTATCATTCTGGGCATTTCTCTTGTATTACTCACAATCCCTTTTTTTGGCGCTTTGATATTCCGTCTTTACCAGGATGCAGAGAATCGCCTTGCCATGCTGGAGCGCTATCCAATCTTGTTTAACCTTTACACCATTTTCCAGCTGCCAGCAAAGGACACTATCCGGTCTTCGTATATCTCAACAGTCAACTCAATGATTTCAACGACGACACCATTTTTGAATGGCCCTGAAAACGTGCCAAGGATGAGAGCTACATGTAATGCGCTTGTCCTTCTTGGCGATAATATTCCGACGGATAAATCAGAAGCTATGAGCGCCTGGTTACTCGCGTGCGCATCTTCATCCGGCGGGTTTGGTTATGCGCCCGACATGCAACCTGACCCGCTGCATACATATCATGCCGTCAATACTCTGATTAAATTTGGCCTATTATCAGCCGCGAACAAAGCTCTTCATTGTCGCTGGGCAGAAAACCAGATAATCAATTTCCTTGAATCTCACGTCTATGTCTTGCCTTCCGATAGCTTGAGGAAAATCAGCCTGCTCATCCGTTCGTTCGTCCTGTTATCGGATGAAAAAATAAACATACGATTGGTTCAGCAGATTGATAACATCATTCCGCAGCTCTGGCAAAAGAGCAACCAGACTACCGAAGACATGGCCAACACCCTACACTCGCTTCAAGCGCTCGGCTTGCTGGAAGATTCGCCTATTGCTGATGATATTCGTTCCGGCCAACGTCTCGCAATCCATGAAGCCCGCGTAATATCCAGTGACCCAAAAAATAATCTTCCTGAAATAGAGGCCTTGGTCGAAATCGAAGCAATGCTCTTTCCGGCGGACTATCAAACACGGCCATGCGTGCTCCAGATTCAGGACATCATTTCCAAAACTAAGTTTTTCCGTAACCGTCCTTGAGTAATCACGCCGGTAATGATATAAATCTTCCTCGAAAGAATCGCGCTTTACCTGTGAAATTCAACCTGTGAGCGATTCATGGCAGAAAAAGAAAATACGCTTAACGATATCCGTGTTATCGCGGAAGAATACGTCAAGAAAAACCTTCCTGACGAGCATCCTTATTTCTCGCTTGTATGGGACCAGATTAATCATCCGTTGTCAGCGTCAGATTCTGAGCTTCCGTCAAACAGATCTTCCTGGCTCGACACATTCATTCCAAAGGGGCTGGGATTCAACAAACAGGCAAACGTGCTTCTTTATACGCCTGCCATTATTCTGGCAATGGAAGCAATCGCTATTGAACTAAAGGCGAAATTAACTATCCCGACAGAAAACGAAGTGCAGAAAGCCCTGGTTAGTTGCGCCACGGCTTTTGGACTGCCCAAGCAAGCCTCAAATCAGTTAGGCCAATCTTTGGCAGCGAAGATGCAGCAGCATCTCTCCGCGATTCTTTCCGGCCAGCCGGTTCAAACAGCTTCATCCCAGCCGTCATCACAGCCTTTTCCTCTTGAGGTTACAAATCATCCGTTTGTCTTTAAGCGCTTCGGTGCAAGATGGTGGGTGGCTTTTAATGATGAACGGAATTGGGTCGATCATACAGTCGGGATGTCTATTATTTCTGCTTTAATCAAGAATCCAAAAAAAACCTTTTCGCCTTTTAACCTGAGGGAAAGCGCTGGCCTCAATCCTGCAATCGATGATCCGAAGTCAGCGCAGCTTTCATCTATGCCCGACGATGAATTGCAAAAAGCGAAAATTACCCGCGACAATAAAATAGCAAGGGCAAAAAGCGATCCTTCGGCAATGAAAAATCTCCGAAAAGCTCTTGATCTCATAAGAGAGAGGATTCAGGAAGCAAGGCAAGCGGGTGATTTATCCAGCATAGAAGAACTTGAAGATCACGAGCACAAGCTTATGCAGGAAATAAAAGAATCAGACCATGGCCATTTGACTGACCTTGAAGACGTGCGGGCAAGAAAAGCCATTGACATAGCAATACGCAGGACATTGGATATTTTCAAGCGCCAGGGATTTTTAAAGCTTCATGCTCACCTTGAAAGCGCTCTCCGCGCTTCCAGCGGCGAGAGGATGTATTTGCCTGCGGATGATTCTATTTCCTGGCTCGTTTGACCCATATTTATCTTGGACGCCGCTTGATGGTCTTCAAAATCAAGGACCTCGATAATTTTATGGACAGGCACCGGATTGCGGTTGGTGAGCCAGATAAAGGCGCGTGAGAATTGATACTGGATTTTAAATAAAGAAGCCAATCAGAGACATAGTCCCCGCGACAATTTATCAGCTCTTAATCTTACAATCCCAATCTGGCCAGTTATCACACTTGTGTCTGTTGTTCTCCCATTGGAGAGGTTGCAGGTTGGAGAAGTCGTCTGTTCCACCTTTTGATACAGGCTCGATGTGATCAATCTCCCATCCCCATTGCTCAGTTTTGCCATATTTGGTTCGTTGCATTGATGCGCCACATTTATCTTTGCGGAACGATGGATATTGAGGCTCTGGCGTTCCTTTGTTCCACACAGCCTCAATCGTGGCCTCATCAAATGCGGCTCCATCTCTTTTGGTGCTCCAATTTCTGACCATTGTTTCTTTTCCTCTAATTATTATGGCCGTAAACATCGGAAATTTTTATGAAAAATTTCCGCTTATTTAGAAAAGAAAATTGATTTTAATCCAATCAAAGAAATAATTAACCCCAGGAAAGTCAAAACTACTCCGATTTGAGTTAACCTTAACTGAATCAGAAAAGACCCTTTAAAGATTATATTATCCAAAAATAACAGTTTGATTTCTAGATTACGTCTCACCGAGTGTAGATTCTTTGCAATTTCTTCGTTTGAAGAAATCCGGTGTAATAATGTTTGACAATAATTAAATTCTCCGAATGCAGAACATATTTCTTCCCTTAAATTAACGCGAGTTAAAAGAACACTCGGCCTATAACATCTTGAAGGACTTATTTTTTCGTTTAATCCTTCTATATGCTCTTTGTAGTAATCAAATTTATTAAAATAGAAATTCAAATAGTGTGTTATTGATCTTTCAAAATGAATGTCTTTGGAAAAATTCTGCGCATCGAATATATATGCTTTCAGAATGGAATCTTCTTCTCCATCATGAAACTCGTGTTTGTGAAACAACTCTTTAAAAAGGTGATATCCGGGTTTTTCCAGACAGAGATAATGCCAATCTTCAAGAGGTTCTTTCTCTTCAAAAGAGTAAATGAATAATCCACAAGAATCTTTGTAAACCAAGGTCAGATTGGCTTCTTTTTGATCGCCAAATAATACTTGGAGATCAAAAGACTTGCTTAATCGGAGGGTCAAAAAATTAGGACAATTTGTATCGGAAACATCTTTCTGTCTTTCAAGAACAATAGGGCTAAAGTCAGAAAGACATATGGAGGGAACCCAGAAGGAAATAAACTTCACGGATATGCCTTTAGACGAAGAACATAATCACAGAAGAAATCGTCAATCCTAACAAGCAGATTAGGTTTCGCATAAAACTTTTTATAATCGTCAGAAACCTTTGAAGATGCTTTCCAAGTCTGATCTCCATTTCTCTCAAATCCTCGATGAATATAACCCAAGGATTCCAAAATTTCTATCCTTTTGGGAGAAACATGAGCGTTTAGTTCACTTATACTTCCGCTTCGCTGTTTTAACAAATATTCAATTTCTTGTTTTAATGTCATGATTCGCATAACACTCCATATCTTTTATATCTTTCGTAGAAAGAATTAAAACAAATGTTTTAAATTTTGTCAATCATTTTTCTGCTTTTTTTATTCCTTCCTTAAGGTGCTGATTTCCAGCATCTTGCAAAACCTGTCATCACGTTATCCCATATCATCTGGTTTCTATACCAAAAACGCAGTGGCCATAACAAGCAAAATCTCCGATTCTCTCCTGATTTTCTGCTGTTTCCGATTTCATTCCTCCAACTGTTGCCTTAACTGGCCATTTGCCAGCTTTTCTGCCTTTCAGGTTAAAGCCAAAAATAGATTATCAAACCACCGCACGGAGTCAATTTATTTATGATTTTTGCAGAGCGCTTTTCGGCCTTCCTCACTGGATTACGCAATGCTGACCTTCCAGCTTTCTTCCGTTGAAATTTTCCCAAGCCACTTCAATTATTCCCCCCGACTACGTCTTGTGTTCCTCCTTCCTTAAATGAAGGAATAAATATCGCTGGTTTAAAAAGCGATACGGAAGAGAAAACCATGCAAGATGCAATCTATAGTATTTATCAGCGTTATGCTGACTGGGTTGGATACCTGGAACCTGAAACAGTATCGTTCATAATCCGGGCAACGCTTCTTTTCTGTCTTCCCTGCGCAATGTGCTACATAGCCTTTATAAACAGGTCGCGGAGCATATTGATTCAAAGCCTCTGCCTTGTTGCCGGAATAATGATCGCCTGCTCGCTGCCGTTCCGCATTCCGTATGATCCGGTCGTTAAAACCTGGGTAATATCTTTCTGTTTCCTTTTGCTCGCCTTTATGCCGGGCATCCTGCCGCTCTTTTTAACTCCCAATTTCGGCTTACAGAGAAAATTACGCTGGTTTCTATACGGCAGCATCCTCGCCCTGTTTATCTTCAATCTTATAAGAAATTGAGACCAAAGATGTTTAAGAATATCAAACAGTTCTTCAGAAATAGAATGGCGCGGATAAATCTCCGGCGCCGGCAGCGCGCGATCATTCTACATCCATCACAACAGAGCCGGGCGCAGACAGAAAATCCAGAAGAAGCATTTCATGATTCATCAGCGGACAATAAAGCACACCGGCATGGCAATTTGCTGAGTGATATTGCCGAACAGATATTTGCGCCAAGGCACGGAACAGAAGATCATTTTGATTATCAGCCAATCGGGAATTCAGGAAGCGTGCTGCGTGAAAGCGAAAGCTGGGAACGCGAAAACAATTCAATGCGAATCACCCGCCGGAAAAGCATGGTGGTGACTTGTTCAGGCGAAGTTGTTGAGGCAGATCAAGTTCGATGTAAATGCGGTGAATGCGGAGGATATGACGTTCAGTTGTTCAGATGCAGCCGGTGTGGCCGGCCTCTTTGCCACCTTCATGCATTGGTTCTTATCCAACCGACCGGGCCAATTGTTCTTTGCAAGAAACATTTTAAGGCCGCAATTAACAGTTGGAATACATGGAATGCCATTGACCATGCACAAGGCAATATTCCATCGGCGCCAATATATCCTGACAACCCTTATTCAGTCAGCGCCCTACGAAGGTTTTGCGGAGGTTCAGAATCATGAAAAAGAATGATTTCATACAAGAAACTCAGTTCCGGCAAGCAATTGAGAGCTTGCAATTGTTGAAAGCAGCAGGCGTGGAAGATGATCCTTACTACAGGTTTATGTGGGAAGCAGGATTATCGCCATTACAAAGCGGGAAAATTGCGGCAGGGGCTCAAGCCCAATTGCAACGGATGCTTTTTGGCCGGGCATTAGCCAACCAATGCCGGCCACCTTCAATTCCTCCCTTGCCCAAGGTTGACCCAAGACAGGCAATCCTGATCGGCGTTATCCTTGGCGTATGGGAAAGATTTATCCTCGATATGCAATGGCTCACGAGACATTTTCTTGTCCAGGGACCGACAGGCAGCGGAAAAACATCTTTCATTTTTGTTCTAATTTCGCAATTGCTCCGCAAGGGAATCTCCGTCCTTTTCCAGGACCACAAGAATGAAGGAAGAAGGCTTCTGCCCAAATTTTCCAATGCAATTGTTCTGCCAATCGACAAAATCCGTGAGAACCTATTCGAGCCGGTCGGCGATCCCAATACTTATTATAGCACCTTCTGGAATGAGTTGCGCAAACCTTATGATATCAGGAAGAGCACAGCTTCAAAGCTCTTCCGTATTTCCATGCGAATTGCGGCAGGCTTGCGTCCAAACGATCCATATCCCTGTCTAAAGGATGTTGAACATATCGTCCGCAAACTCGCAGAAACAGAAAAAGATGATTCGTTATTTACCGCCGCCAATGCATTGGCTTCTTTCAATGCTGTACTCGGTCGAGCCGCCTATGTGAGAAAAGGCCCACGGCCTGACCGGAAATGGCAACTCGTAATATATGAATGCAGGGGCTTGGCGCCGGACTTCATCCAGTTTTTTTCTGCAATGCAACTCTATCGCTCTCAGACACGATCCTATATTGAAGGTCATTCTGAAGCGTTAAGGAGAGCGTATATCAGCGATGAATGCATGTTTGAACTGGGCAAAGAAATGATGTCTGAAAGCGGTTCCTTATATACATCGCCCGGCCGCAGACGAATCACACAGGTTCGCAGTATTGGAGAAGCCTTTATTGGCGGAGTGCAGAGCGTCAGCACTCTGGACCCGATTGTTCCTGCCAACATGGGTTCATTCCTTTGCCTTAAAACACAGAATGATGCTGATGACCGCATTGCCGGACCACTCCTCAATCTTCCTGATGCGAGAACTCCCGAACTGCGAGCCATGCAATTCCGGACAGCTTTCTTCAAGACTTTTGCATATCCGGAACCGGTAAAACTTCTACTCCCTAAGATCAATATGCCTGATTACATGAGCGATGAAGAACTGGCGGTAAGGATGAAACCTGCCTGGGATTGGCTCGACGCAAATACTGTATTCTCTAATGTTAAAGACGATGTAGGCGAGCCGCTTTCATACATCGAAATCCTTGGCGAAAAACCTACGCAATCCGCCAGGCCGGATACTTCAGACCTGCCTGAATTCAAAATGTTGCATGAGCATGAATTGTTTCTGCGCGAAATAATTCAGGCGCCTGGCGCGTCTATTGCGGAACATTATAAGCGTCTGGGATGGAGTCCTGGCAAGGGCAACCGCGTAAAAGAGGAATTACTGGAAAATGGAATTATTTATTCAGAACGTCAGCATTGCAAAAATGGCCGTCCGAGGGAGATTTTGGCGATCACTGAAAAAGGAAAGGCACTGTTCAATGACCTCGTATAACAAACATAAAAACGAACACAAAACAAGCAAATGGGCTATCGCATCCATGCTCATGGCCGCTGATTACAAACTGGTTTTGCTTGAACACAAACGGTGCGACGTCACTGCTTTTGCGCGCGTCGGCAACAACCGGTTTGTTCTTAGTGTCGAAGTCGAGCGTTCCGTCAAAAATGTTATGAATAACGTGACCCGAAACATCACCGCAGATTGCGATCATGTATTGATAGTCTGTTCAAACCAAAAAGTAATGCAGCAGGTTTCAAAAAGATTGAAGAAGCATCTGCCGGAATCATTTTTGAAAAAGACAAGCATCACGACACGGGAAAGTTTGTGTGTGGAAGATTTACGGAGAATAAAGGAACTAGCGTCTTAAGTGACAGCATGAGAAATAAAGCAGTCACGGAAAGGAGGTGAACACAGATGAACTTAAAGAACATTACGATTGTGAATCCTGGAGCAGGCGAAAACGCGCAGAGTGAAGCATATGACATCACAATTCAGCCTGGACACACGGGCAAGCAGGTGGTGGAGCAACTGAAACTTGGGAGCGAGTATAGCCTGACGAAAGGCGATGGTAAGCCGCTTGACATGTCGACGGATCTTTTCCCGCTCGTTGAGAACGGGGAAAAATTATTCGCCTCAACAGCGGCGACAGTTGGACGGTTGGCGGCATAACAATGGTACAGGAGATGGCGGCTGTGAGTAACGATTTTAACATTCTTGAATATTTGAAAACGAACCCTGTTTGGTTGAAACCTAAACGGCACGAGCCCTCGCTCGATCTGAAGTGGTTGAATCAAGATCAGGATTCGGAACGCGATTCATTTCAAGACTTGTCGAACCGCATGCTCCGCCGTCATCGTCCTGTTTTTGATATCCAACCGCCGATTACAATCCGGCAGGTTCGCCATATGGAAACGCCCAATGCCTGGCCTTCTTTTGGCATGGTCAATCAGAAACAAAATGCGGCCTCTGAAGTCGTGGTGAAAGCCGTAAGGCCATATGCCCGCAAATCTCACACTTCAAGCTATTGGAAGGATTCAGGATGGGAAAGAAGGGGCGAAAACCTTATCGGGCACTACAAGGCCGGGGGTAATTTGTATAGAGGGTCCATCGAATTGACAGGCAGTAGGTATCGGCCCATGAAGTTCTACGTCTATGACCCGCCCCGCGCCATTCTGAATGGACCCCATGGGGCATGTTATCATCGGCAGGGATTGTCGGGACTAAGGAAGTACTGGATTCATTTCAGCGAGGAACCTGCTGACATCGACAGCGGTATTATTCAGATTGAACGAAACTTATTGGAAACATTGGAAATGCAGTAAATCAAGGAGGAACGACAATGGAAAACACGAAGATAAACAAGGACGTGGGCATCATCCATGAATTTCTGGCAAAAACTGCCAACAGACTGGAGGCCAGATTACTGGATGCCTGCCGGCAAAGTGATGAACCTGCGGCGTTGGGCACTCTAGCCGAGTTACTCGACGTTTCATACGTTAAACGTGTATCGGCAAGCGTCATGGCGGATATGCCGAACAAGACCGCGATTCCGACATACCTGCTAAGCACGCTCACGATTCTGGAGGCATGCGGAGTTTTGACAAAAACCGCGGATGAGGATCTGCGATTTGCGACAGGGGTGGTCGTTGCACCCATGAAATACGCCGTAACGCGGCTGTTGCAGTTCGAACTGAAGAGGAAATCTGCGGTAGCAGCAGAGGGCGAACAGCAGGCGGTGAACCGCCTCCTGATCGGGTTGCATAATCACGATCATAAACTCTTCATGACTTGGCACAGCCATCCTGGTTCCGGCGCGAATTCGACTACGCCATCGTCGATCGATATGGATTTCCATCGGCGACTGGAGGTCGGGAACTATCCGGTGATCGGGGGTATTGTGAATCGGCAGGGATACGTGAGGTTCTTCTCATACAAGAGACCTTTCAGGGTCTCGATCTATGGAAAAGGAATGGAGGTAGTAGATGAACAGCATTACATTTTCAAGCTCGTTAAGAGCGGTCCGATTCAGGTCTAAAGGGTTTCATCCTGAGAATCCGGAAGATGGCCAGCAGACGGCAACTGCAAGCCAGGAGAAGCTGCCCGGGTACGATCAGCAGAATCTCCGGAATGCTCGTGTCCAAATGCTTGGATGCGGCGGCATCGGAAGTTCCATATTGGACAACCTCCTGCGAAAAGGGGTTGGCCATGTTGATATATACGACGGCGATCTGGTTGAGCTCGGCAACCTTGGAAGGCAGAAGTTCTTCCCTGCCGATATCGGCCAGAATAAAGCTATATGCGGAGCGCGGAACGCCCTGCCACATGCATCCTGGCCGACGGAAGTAGTGGCGCATCCCGAGTGGTTCCAGGATGCGGTGCGCCATGGCGCCGTTGGAGCGGCCACCGCCGGAATTGTCGGGCCGGACAATGACGCTACGAGAGTCTTTGCTTCCCGGTATTTCTACAGGATGTGTCCGGTAATCTTCGTGGGGATCGGCACAAAGGCCGAACACGGATACGTGTTTGTGCAGAAGCCCGGTCAGGCGTGCTTCGCATGCCTCTTTCCTGAGGCCACAAAGAATGAACGGAAGCCGTGTCCCGGCACACCGGCAATGATTGACATTCTGCTGGTTACCGCCGGGCTCGTCCTCACGGCATTAGACGCCCTGCTGATGAAGGGACGGAAAATCAATTGGAATTATTGGGACATCTACCCGTCCGGGATGATTCCGACCCAGCCGTTAGTGATTGAACGGCGGAAGGATTGTCCGATCTGCGGGAAGTTTGGTTGAACATAATAATATGGAGGTCGTCGTCATGATTATTCTTTACATGTTTTTATCTGTGGCGTGTGCATTGGGACTCGTTCATCTGCTTGAAATGGGATGGATCAATCGGCCGCCCCACATCACGAATCAGTGGCCGAAGGGACGGGCGATGCGATTCATATGGGCGGCAAGCGGCATTGTTTTGGCAATCAGTCAGATCCCCTTGGGGATTCTGGCGGCTCTTGCCTGCCTGCCCGTATGTTTAGCCCACTTATCGCTGGTTGATCGTAACCCCGCGATAAGGATTGGCGTGGGTGAAGTGTTCGGACAAATCTGTCAGACGGCGAGGGCATCATTCCGTCGGTTCATGGACCGAACCCGGATCGGTCCCCATTACTGAATCAAAGTGAAAACGTGAGTACATTTTTATCAATCAATGTCCTGTTGGCCGGAATAATCGGCGTCATCAGCGCAATAGTCAGTTGGCGGGTGTTACGCCAGGCGCTGAAAATTGACAACCCGGCCTTGGGGATATGTGTCGGTGCGCTGACCGGCTTGGGTTTAGCAACGAATATGGGAGGAAATATGTCAGTACTCTTGATTCCATACGAGGCATTAGGTCTAGCATTGGTACTTCTGTTTCTCATTCCATTTCTTAAGGGCAAGAAATGTAAGGATATGAAGCCATTGCCACCTGAGACTTCAACACGCAAAAGCAATGAACCGGAAGACCCTTGGAAGAAGGAAATACGTCTGCGGGGTAAAATGGCAGACCGGTTTGGCACGAGGAAGCGGCGTTGTGGATGAGGGCTTACCAAGCGTAATGGCATGACAGAGAGATAGCGATGAAAAAAAGCAAGATAACGGAAGAGCGACAAAAAAGTCAGGCGATGCAAAGTGACCGCATCGTTCGACCTGGAGCTACTCCCTGTTTGCTTCTAGTAGGAGATGCACTCGAGGAACTGAAACGGCTTCCATCCGAAACCGCGGATATGTGCATCACGTCACCACCTTATTGGGCTTTACGTGATTATGGGGTTGAAGGGCAACTGGGTTTAGAGCCGACGTTCGACAACTACATAGAAAAACTCTGTAGGATTTTTGATGAAGTTAGAAAACCTCCACTGATACATCCACTTGGACGAAACAAAAGATGCGTCTGGACCATCCCCAACAAGCCCTTCAAAGAAGCACACTTCGCTGTCTACCCGCCGGAACTCATTGAAACACCAATACGAGCGGGTTGTCCGGAAAACGGGATAGTGCTTGACCCATTCTCCGGTTCCGGAACGACGGCAGAGGTGGCGCTGAGATTGGGGAGGAAAGCCATAGGAATAGACTTGAATCCTGAATATATCGAGATGTCAAAAAGACGGGTGGAGCCTTTTTTGAAGGAAAAGTAAATTTGTGGAAAGGAATGAGCGCGAATGGCCGGATTTCTTCATGATACTTGGAATTCTAGGCAAAAGGACGAGTGGCTTACCCCGCCCGGTCTCATCCGGGCATTGGGCACGTTCGACCTTGATCCTTGTGCGCCTGTTTGCAGACCGTGGGATACGGCTTCCCATCATTACACGGTTCTAGATGATGGACTGAAGAAGTCTTGGTTTGGTCGAATCTGGATGAACCCTCCTTATGGGCGTGAGACCGGAATCTGGCTCAAGAAGCTGAAAGAGCACGGAAATGGCATAGCCCTGGTTTTTGCCAGAACGGAAACCAAAATGTTTTTTGACTGCATCTGGAATAACGCCGATGGAATATTGTTTTTGCGTGGTAGGCTGGCTTTCTTCCATGTGGATGGAATTGAGGGCGGACATGCTGGCGCGCCATCTTGCCTGGTGGCTTATGGAAAAAGAAATGTTGCCGCTATCCAGAACAGTGACCTTGATGGTGTCCTGATTACTCAACTGACAGGAGATTGGCGGCGGATGACATGAATTTAGATATAGGAAAGAGTGTGCCAAGAAAAAAGGAGCCAGAAGCAGAAGATGTGATTACGTAATTTTTAGTCACTTATTATGAAAGACGAGATTTACCAGTCAATTAAGGTGCTGTTGCAAAATGACAATACGGTTCCAGACGAGCAACGGCAACTTATTCTCAAAAGCTGCCGCCAGGTTACAGCCAAGGGCAAACTGCAACTTGGCACGGTCAGACAGGTCGCCGAACTTCTGGGATGTCATGTAAAAACTGTTCAGCGTTATTCCCAAAAAGGCTACATTCATCCTATCAAACATTCCCAGCGGCGAGTGCGTTATGATATGGCCGAAATCGAAGCATTTACGGCAAAAGGGTTATCGGATGCAAACTCAGCTATTTCAGCATAATCCAATGGAAATTTTACTGTGTGCTTTCTGTGTGCTTTCTAACCCTCAGAACGGTGCGGACAGAAAACGGCAGTTGGGTACAGAAACAGACAATTTTCGAAAAAACTATATGTAACAAAACGCTTGTAAATAAAGGATAATATGGACTTTTTGCTATGTAGAATCTGGATGGAAAAAGGGTGGCGAGACTCGGAATTGAACCGAGGACACGCGGATTTTCAGTCCGCTGCTCTACCAACTGAGCTATCTCGCCATGAAAAATTCCGTAGCACAACTTGCAGAAATTGAACAACTTACAACTAATCCAAAAACAGTAAAATTTTCTAAATTTTGAACAAAAACCCTGCGTGACGCGTACGTGACATATTGTTTTTGCACAAACAGGGGTAAGACTATCTATTAGATTAATTATAATCAATGAAAATATTGTGAATTGATTTGAATTTTTCATGAACATTTTTTCAATCCAGTATTTAACTTACTCATTTCTTCCCTCCGAAAATCATGGTCAAGATGGCTGTAATACTCATCAATCATCCTTGTAGATGTATGTCCCACCATGTCTTTTATGGCATATCTGTTCATGCCACTTTTGACTGCTTTTGTAATAAAAAAATGGCGCAGAGTGTACGGAGTTATTGCCATTTTATTGTCTTCTGTCTTGTCTGACGACTTTTGACTTCCTGCTTTGGCTTTTTTATCTTTTATTATTTTTGCCGCCCTTGCCTTTGCGTCCTCAAAGCATTTTCTGAACCCCTTAGCTCCTCCTGCCCAAGACTAATTAAACTGGCTTGGACTGACCAGAATTTACCGGCATCAGAAAATCAAAATTTAGCATTATTACTTCCAACAAAGCTTTTGCCGGGCCGCTACCCAATAAAAACGTAAATTTAAAAATTGCAATTAAATGGCAAATACATAATACTTCAAATTATTTGAGGTATTTCGTAATTGGGTTTTATGGCTCTATCCACTAACAAGAATCTTTATCGAATTGCTGAGATTCAGCAAGGATACTTCTCAACCAAGCAGGCAAAGCAGGCTGGGT
>Ga0247841_10004849_pt1 | contig 22512 bp, 21 predicted proteins | sample LaCruzMarch2015__2_FD_192410 | JGI IMG/M metagenome (GOLD analysis project Ga0247841, IMG submission 192410) | Freshwater microbial communities from meromictic Lake La Cruz, Castile-La Mancha, Spain - LaCruzMarch2015_18m | ecosystem: Environmental > Aquatic > Freshwater > Lake | place: Spain... | reverse complement strand
GCGGGTGCGGGACTGTGTGATGAAAAGGTTGTTCGCGATGTGGTCTCTAAAGGGCCTGAACGTATCAAAGAGCTTATTCAACTCGGCGTTGAATTTCACCGAAAAGCAGACGGTTCCCAGGAGTTTGATCTCGGACGCGAGGGCGGCCACTCCCAGCGCCGCGTTCTCCACGCGGGTGATATCACAGGCCAGCGTATCGAATCTGCTCTCGTGGCAAAAGTGCTCGCCCATCCGAACATAGAGACCCTTGAGCACACCATGGTGATTGACCTCATCACCACGCGCTGGCTCAAACAGTCTGACTCCCAAAATCGTTGTGTAGGAGCTTACGTCCTCAACCAGTTGACGGGGGAGATTTATGCGATTCACGCCCCGACCACATTGCTCGCCACAGGAGGATGTGGCAAAGCTTATCTCTACACCTGTAATCCCGATATTGCGACAGGCGACGGTGTAGCACTTGCCTGGCGCGCGGGAGCTCGCATCGCCAACATGGAGTTTATTCAGTTTCATCCCACCTGCCTCTATCATCCACAAGCCAAGCGTTTTCTCATCAGCGAGGCGGTTCGGGGTGAAGGTGCTGAACTCGTTGACCATGAGGGGCGTCCCTTCATGAAGAAGTATGACCCGAGAGGCTCCCTGGCTCCACGCGACATTGTGGCGCGCGCCATTGACTCTGAGATGAAGCGCACGGGTGCCCCCTTCTGTTGCCTCGATATTCGTCACAAGACACCGAGCTATCTGAAGGAACGTTTTCCAAAGATTTATGACACCTGCTCCAAGTTCGGCATTGATATGGCCACAGACCTCATTCCGATTGTGCCCTCTGCCCACTACTGCTGTGGAGGAATACAAGCAACACTGGACGGAGTTACATCGTTGCCGGGACTTTATGCCGTCGGAGAGACCGCCTGCACGGGTCTTCATGGCGCAAATCGTTTGGCAAGCAACTCCCTACTCGAGGCGGTGGTGGGCGCGTATGAAGCCGTCAATCGCATTGTCAACACCCCTCCGAAGCTTCCGACTAATCTTCACATTCCCTCTTGGGAGTATGGCACCGCTGTTGCCAGCGATGAAGCGGTTATGGTTGCACATAACTGGATGGAGGTCCGCACCTGCATGTGGGACTACGTGGGCATTGTCCGCACCAACAAACGTCTGATGCGTGCCAGAAATCGAATCTGCAATCTGCGCCACGAGATTCGTGAATATTACTTTGATTATCTCGTGACCCCTGATACGCTCGAACTTCGTAACCTCGCACTTGTCGGGGAACTGATCATCCGCAGCGCCATGCGCCGGCACGAGAGTCGTGGACTCCACTTCACGCTTGATTATCCAGAATTATTAAATGACCCCCGAAACACTGTTCTTCCAGGAGGCAAGCACTAACGCATCATGACTGCCCCTCTACGCAAGGAATGGTTTCAGTTGGCCTCGCTCACACTCGCCCATGCTGTTGCCGATACGTTCGTCGGCATCATCGCGCCTATCCTGATCCCCCTCTGTTCCCACTACCAAGTCTCCCTCTCCCGGCTTATTTTCGCATCCTCCATTCTTGCCTTCTCCTCGAACATCTTTCAGATTCCCATCGGCCATTTGCACGCGAGACTGACCTCCCCCATTTTGATTATCGGCGGCGTCCTTTTGTCAGGAATCTCTGTATTTATGACCCAACTCCCTCTGACAGGGACGCTCAGCGTGGTCTGCATGTCGCTGTTGGCCATCGTTGCAGGCTTGGGCGTCGCAACGGTCCATCCGGAAGGGTTAAGGGCTGTGCACGGGCTAAAGCTGATCCCCTCCTCACTCTCGACCGCGATCTTCATGGTTGCTGGCTTTTTCGGATTCGCCAGCGGCGCCCTTCTCTCCTCAAGCCTTGTGGAGGTGTTCGGCATGGGGAGCCTCGTTTATCTTTATTTCCTAGCACCCCTCTCAGTGATTCCGCTCTACCTGAGCAAGATACGCCTTCCGATAGAGGCAGAGATCGTTCAGGAGCCTACAGCGGCAAACAACACCATGCCGAAAGTGCCCTTCATTCCCCTCCTCATCATCGCCTCGATCCTTGCCATCTGTTCGCAAATACAAGCGTCGCTTCTGCCATCCTACCTGCAAAAAGAGGCTGGCTATTTGCTCTCGTTCGGCGGACTCTCCTTTACGCTCTATGGACTGGGAGGCATGGTCGGTGCTGTAACCTGGGGGGCTCTCGCTCCACGTATCGGCCATCTGAGGATCTTGATTACAGTGACCTTGCTCGGAGCGCCCATGACGCTCCTCTATCTGCTCTGGGCACCCCATAGCAAATGGGCTGTCGCCTTGCTGGCCTTTACCGGATTTATTGTCTATACCGGCTTTCCACTCTGCATCACGCTTGCACGTTATTCCGTGTCCTCCTTACGCTTTGGACAACGCATGGGCTTAGCTAGCGGTGGCACCTGGGGGATTGCCGCCATGACCCTCTGGTGCCTAGCACCCCTCTCAGACTATACGGGGCTGGGTCCCCTTCTCCACCTCATCTGGGTCGGCTACCTCGTTGCTGCAGCCATCGCCCTTTACGCTGCCCGGCGTGCACAATAAGTGCATTGTAAGTTCCTCTAATACCAGCTTGTCGATTTTAAGTGACTTTGCCCGGCGCGATTCCGCGGTTGAGTTCCCCAAGAGAATCCTGTACCATACACCTTACTATTTTTGCGTAAAAAGGATTTCTTTATGACTGTGCAAGATGCGATCTCTGTTTTAAATGCCGAGCTGATAGCCTCCGGCGAGGGACTTTTGAAGAAGGTCAACCATATTGTGGCTTCTGACTTGATGAGTGATGTCCTCTTGGTGGACGAAGAGGATATGCTCTTGCTCACCTCCCTCGCAAGTGATCAGGTCCTGCGCACCGCGCAGATCGTCGGCGCCGCCGCTGTCATTGTTGTTAATGGCAAGTCACTGCCTTCTTCCATGAAAAAGGTTGCTGCCGACCTCGGGATGACCCTCGCCATCGCCAAACAGTCCAAGTTTGACACTTGCATTGCGCTACATCAGCGCATGACCTCCTAATGGAAAACGTATCCCACCCAACCCCACCCCCACCACCACCCAGCGAAGGTGCGAGTGGAGATGCTTTGTCCCTCACCACAGCCTATGAACCCTTAGTCTTGATGGAGCTTATCCAGCGACTCAAGGTACGAGATGTCATGACCCATTCGGTTGTCTCCGTTGAACGTTGCATCCCCCTCTGGGAGGCGCAGCGATTGATGAAGGAGAAACATATTAGTGGGATCCCTGTTGTTGAAGAGGGGCGCCTTTTTGGGTTGGTCAGCATGGAGGATATCATCTGCGCAATCGAAGGCGGTTATATTGCCCAGCCCTGTGGACACTACATGACGACAAAACTGGTCGTCCTTGAAGATGACATGCCCCTCTCATTTGCCATTCACTATTTCGATCGCTTCCACTTCGGCCGTTTTCCTGTACTCAACCGAGACCGTCTCCTCGTCGGCATTGTCTGTCAGCGCGACATCAACCGCGCGTTGCTAGACGAACTGAGCAAAGAGTTTAGCCGCATGGAGAAATCAGTCGCACGGACAACCCCGCCCGACATCGGGCCCACCACCTACATGCTACGTGAATTTCCTGTGGCTAAATACGATTTCGAAAATGCAGGTAAGGCAGCCAATGCCATCAAGACCGCCATGCTCGAACGCAAGTTTCCGCCCAAAATGGTTCGACGTGTCGCCGTGGCAGCCTATGAACTCGAAATCAACTTGGTGGTACACTCTGACGGCGGAATGTTGACGTGGCAGATCGGAAACGGACGCTCAGAGGTCGTGGCGCAAGACAAAGGTCCTGGCATTGAGGATGTCGCTTGGGCTTGTCGAGATGGCACATCGACTGCAAACGAATGGATCCGTTCACTCGGCTTTGGCGCGGGTCTTGGACTCGTAAACGTAAAACGCGTCTCCGATTCCTTTGAGATTACCTCTAAAGTCGGAGTCGGAACAACCGTGCGTTCGATCGTAAATATCGGCGCGCCCCTAGAGGAGCAGGAGTAGAAATATGAAACTTTCTGAATTCGTCGAAACAACAGGCTTTGAGGTTCTCTGTTTGCCCGATGCCTCGGTCATGGTTGAGGAGGGATACACCTCGGATCTGCTCAGCGATGTCGTCTCCAACTGTCCAGAGGACTCTGTGTTGATCACCGTCCAAAACCACACCAACTCCATCGCGGTTTGTACCCTCGTCGAAGCGGTCGCCATCGTAATCACCCATGACCGCGAGATTACAAAAGAGATGATTGAGCTGGCAAGACAAGAAGAGATCGCCCTCTTCCGCACCCCCTTGAGTCAATTCCAAGCCACCTGCGTCGTCGCAAGCGTTCTCAATGGCGCGATAGAATAGCACGTGACAGCCGGCTTCGCTTGAAAGCTACGCCGCGCCAGGGTGTCAGTAAGTCTAAGCAGTGTCAATAAGTGTCAGTAAGTCTAGATAGTGTCAGTAAGTCTTACAATAAGGCAATAAGGCAATAACGCAATAACGCAATTCTCATGCACTACCGCTTTGACCTCCATATGCACTCATGCCTCTCGCCCTGCGCTGACTTGGGTAACTCCCCTGCTGCACTGGCAAAGGCGGCAAAGGCGGCTGGACTCAATGGGGTCATGCTCTCGGATCACAACAGCTCACGCAATTCACAAGCCTTTGCATTGGCCTGCCAACGTGAAGGGATCGAAGCGCTCTTTGGTATGGAAATCACAACCGCCGAAGAGTTTCATGTATTGGCTGTCTTTGACACGCTTGCACAAGCCGAACAGATGACAGAGATCATCACGGCGACGCTACCTAAACGTGTCAACCAACCCCTGATCTTTGGCGATCAATTTGTCGTCAATATTGATGACGAGATCGAAGAGCAGGAGTGGCACCTGCTGAGCGCCCCTACCTCACTCACGATCCAGGAGATCGAAAAACGGGTTCACGATTTAAATGGACTCCTCATCGCCTGCCATATCAACCGTCCTTGCTTCAGCGTTTTCTCTCAACTAGGTGGACTCTCCGGTGACGAGGGGTTTGATGCTGTGGAATTGAGTAGAAACGCTGCCAAGACGGACTGGAACAACAAGATCCATGGACTACCCATTCTCCGTTCCTCCGATGCGCACAATATCTCAACAATCGGCTCTATCTGGAACGAAGCTGAACTGGAAGCCTTTACAGTCCAAGATCTTAGAGTTGCTCTAGCGCATCATGCCATCAAGAATCCGTAAACGAAAAACAGGTTTTTTTCTTTCTGACTTGGCAATCGATAACGAATGTGCGATAATACTTGCCTATTTTTTAACCCTTCCAGATTCGATTACGGTACGAAGCTGGATTTACTGTGGAGGTGAACAACCGTGAGTAACGCCGCAACACCGGCAAAAGGCATTCAGTCGTTGACGCCTGAGCTGAAAGCTTTTATCGCCGAATGGAAGACGAAACCAGGGAATTTAATCATGGTCCTGCATCGTGTGCAACAGACCTTTGGTTACATCCCTCGCGAGGTGGCCTTTGAGGTTGCAGACCTCCTCGACACGCCCCTTGCAAAAATCTATGGAGTGATTACGTTCTACAACTTCTTCAAACTGAAGAAACCAGGACGTCACAACATCCAAGTGTGTATGGGTACAGCTTGCTATCTTAAGGGTGGCGAGGACATCATCCAAGAGATGCAGGAGATCTTAGGGGTCGGGCTGAACACGGTAACCCCAGACGGAGAGTTCTCGATTGAAGCTGTTCGTTGCATCGGTTGCTGCGGACTTGCCCCTGTCCTCGTTGTGGACGGAGAAGTCTACGGCAAAGTCCAGACCAAGGACATGCAAGGGCTCATCCAATCCATCAAGGCAAAGGTAATTAAGGAGTAAGTTGTGCACGCGACACTCTGCGACATCGTGACCGACATCGTGCAGAATTCGATCGAGGCGGGCGCATCGCAGGTGACACTGGAGATCAGTACCAATCCTGAAAAAATTGAGATTTGTATTGGGGACAACGGGAAGGGCATGGATAAAGCAACACTCGAGAGGGCCTTTGAGCCTTTTTATAGTGAAGCAGGAAAACATGACCATCGCCGTGTCGGACTGGGACTTCCCCTGCTCAAACAGACCGCAGAGGCGACAGGTGGCGCAGTAGACATCCAATCCGAACCCGGCAAAGGCACAATCGTTCGATTCCATGTATCCGCACACCACTGGGATACACCACCGCTGGGGAATCTGACCATGACGGTTTTAGGGTTGATGAGCTTCAGGAGTGGATACAATTTGACGGTTACGCGTAGAACGCCGCAGGATAGTTATCAGGTCTCTCGGAGCGAGCTTATTGAGGCACTGGGGAATCTAGAAGAGGCAGGGACACTGATATTGGCAAAGGAATTTCTGGAGTCACAGGAAAACGAGTTAGATCGGTCGAGAGAGTGATGCTGACCTATCACATTTAAAAAGGAAGATTAAAATGGCTAAGTTAACATTAGATGCTTTGCGCAAGTTGCGTGAAGAACAACAGAAAACAATGGTCATGCGCGACCCCTCTAACAAGGACACGCAGGTCATTGTCGGCATGGGGACATGCGGTATCGCAGCGGGAGCCAAGGATGTATTTAATACCATCCTTGAGGTCCTCGAAGCAAAGAACGTCACCCACGTGCGGGTCACCCAAACAGGTTGCATGGGGTTGTGCCATTCGGAACCCACGGTCGAAGTGATCGTCCCTGGCATGCCCGTGGTGATCTATGGCAATGTTAAAAAGGACATCGCCAAGCAGATCGTCCAGGAACACGTGATCGAGAAAAAGTTGTTGGACAATCACATCTGTGACAAGCCCGCAATGGACATCATTCGCAAATAAACAGGAAGAACTGTCATGTCTTATAAACAATTCATTTTAGTATGCGGCGGAACCGCTTGTGAGTCTAACAAGGGTATCGCCCTCTTTACAGCGCTCAAGAATGCAGTCGAAGCACACGGACTGGTGAATGACGTTCAAGTCGTTCGCACAGGTTGCCTCGGCTTCTGCGAAAAGGGGCCCATCGTCAAGATTCTTCCTCAAGACACCTTCTATGTTGAAGTGAAGCCTGAAGATGCCGAAGCCATCGTTGGGGAACACATCGTCAAGGGCCGTGTCGTCAGTCGTTTGCTCTATGATAAGAACCAAAGCAAGACGAATGTCGGCATCGAAGGTATTGACTTCTACCAGAAGCAATTCCGTATCGTGCTTCGCAACTGTGGTGTGATTGATCCAGACAAAATTGACGAATATATCGCGCGTGATGGCTACAAGGCGCTTGAGAAGGTGCTCTTCGAGATGAAGCCTGAAGAGGTCACAGCCGAAGTACTGAAGTCGGGTGTTCGCGGACGCGGTGGCGCAGGCTTCCCAACGGGCAAGAAGTGGCAGTTCGCTGCCATGCAGCCTGCAGGGCAGAAGTATATGGTCTGTAACGCAGATGAAGGCGATCCAGGCGCTTATATGGACCGCTCAACGCTTGAAGGCGACCCCCACTCGGTCTTGGAAGCCATGGCTATCGCAGGTTATGCAATCGGCGCTAACAAGGGCTATGTCTATATCCGCGCTGAGTACCCACTCGCCATCCAACGCCTTGAAACAGCGATTGCCCAAGCGACGGAATATGGTCTACTCGGTGACAACATTCTCGGCAGTGGCTTCTCTTTCTCGATTGAGATCCGCCTCGGTGCAGGTGCCTTTGTCTGCGGTGAAGAGACCGCACTTCTCGCCTCGATCGAAGGCAAGCGTGGCATGCCGACTCCCCGTCCTCCCTTCCCTGCGGTCAAGGGCCTCTGGGGTCGTCCGACAGTGATCAACAACGTCGAGACTCTGGCGAACATCCCAGTGATCATCCTCAAGGGCGCTGAATGGTTCAGCAAAATCGGAACGCATGGCTCCAAGGGAACGAAGGTCTTCGCCCTCACCGGCAAGATCAACAACTCTGGCCTCATCGAAGTACCGATGGGGACCACCCTGCGCGAGATCATTTTTGACATCGGCGGTGGCATCCGGGGTGGCAAGAAGTTCAAGGCCGCCCAGACAGGTGGTCCTTCCGGCGGTATCATTCCTCCCCAGTTCTTGGATGTCCCGATTGATTACGACAATCTGGCGAAGATCGGCTCCATCATGGGGTCGGGTGGTCTGATCGTCATGGACGAAGACGACTGCATTCCAGACATTGCTAAATTCTATCTCGACTTCACTGTGGACGAGTCCTGTGGCAAGTGTGCGCCCTGCCGTATTGGTGGACGCAAACTCTTGAACTATCTGGAGAAAATTTGCAAAGGAACTGGTACCCTGCAAGACATCGAGAACATGAAGGATATCAGCGAGGCCATGTGCCGCGCCTCCCTCTGTGGTCTCGGTCAGACAGCCTCGAATCCGATTACCTCGAGCTTGCGTTATTTTTACGAGGAGTACAAGGAGCACATTGAGGAAAAGAAGTGCCGCGCTAAGAAGTGCAAGAACCTACTCTCTTACACCATCCTCGCGGCAAAGTGTGTCGGTTGTACCGCCTGCGCGCGTGTCTGCCCGGTCAATGCCATCTCCGGCGAACGGAAACAGCCGCATGTGATTGACAATGCCAAATGCATCAAGTGCGGCCAGTGCTATGATGTCTGTAAGTTCCAAGCGGTAACCCGCGCGTAATTTAGGAAAGGTTTTATTATTATGGCTAACATGCTTCAACTTGAAATTAATGGTATCCCCGTCGAAGTGCCGGCGGGAACTAACATCCTGAATGCCGCAAAGTCTGTTCAGGTCCGAATTCCGACACTCTGCCACCACCCAGACCTTCCGGCTTGGGCTGCTTGCGGTATTTGCGTCGTCCGTCAGGCTGGCTCGCCCAAACTCCTCCGTGCATGTTGCACAGAGGTCACGCCGGGCATGAAGATCACCACGCATGACTCTGACATTGTACGCGTACGTCGTACTGTCTTGGAACTCATCCTGGCGAACCATCCCAATGACTGCCTGCAATGTCCGCGCAATAACAACTGCGAATTGCAGAAGCTTGCGGCTGACTTCGGCATCCGGGACATCCCCTTCCCCACGGATGTTCCTGCCATTCCCGTCGACAACTCGACCCCGTCCATCGTGCTCAACCCCGAGAAGTGCATCAAGTGCGGACGCTGCGTGCAGGTCTGTCAAGGCATGCAGGACGTCTGGGCTTTGGAGTTCATTGGCCGCGGCGAAAAGACGCGCATCGCGCCTGCAGCAGATGTCACACTCAATGAGTCGCCCTGCATCAAGTGCGGCCAGTGCACTGCGCACTGCCCTGTGGGTGCCATCTATGAGAACGATGAAACCCGCAAGGTTTGGGATGCACTCCGTGATCCTGATAAACACTGCGTCGTCCAGATCGCTCCTGCAGTCCGCGTGGCCATCGGCGAAGCCTTCGGCAAGGACCCAGGCACACTGATGACAGGTGAGACCTACGCGGGCTTGCGTCGCCTTGGCTTCAAGGCCGTCTTTGACACGAACTACTCTGCTGACGTCACGATCATGGAAGAGGGAAGCGAGTTTATCGAGCGCTTCACAACGAATGGCACCCTGCCCTTGATCACCTCGTGCTGTCCTGCGTGGACGGACTGGATGGAAAAGTATGCCCCAGACTTCATTGACAACTTCTCCTCGGCGAAGTCCCCTCAACAGATGCTCGGCGTGCTCTCCAAAACCTATTACGCAGAGAAGATGGGTATTGACCCTGCAAAGATCTACATGGTCTCCATCATGCCCTGCACAGCAAAGAAGTACGAGATCTCACGCAGCGAAAACATGTTTTCGAGCGGACATCAGGACATCGACGTCGTGCTCACCACGCGTGAGCTCGCACGTATGTTCAAGAGCTCGGGCATTGACTTCCTGAAACTCGCATCAGAAGACGCCGACAATATTCTTGGCTCCTATACTGGCGCAGGAACAATCTTCGGTGTCACAGGCGGCGTGATGGAAGCAGCGCTTCGTACCGCGTACTGCCTGATCACTGGCGATGCGCAGCCACCAGCCATCAACTTCGAGATGACCCGCGGTATGAAGGGCGTCAAAGAAGCGGAAATTGACATCAAGGGGACCAAGGTGAAGATCGCGATTGCCCACCAGATGGGCAACGTGGAGCAGGTGCTCAATTCCATCCGCGAGGACCGCAAAGCCGGCCGCAAGCCACGCTACGATTTCATCGAAGTCATGGCGTGCCGCGGTGGCTGTATTGGCGGTGGCGGACAGCCGACGGGCGCGACAGACGAAGTCCGCAAGTTGCGTACGGCAGGCATCTACTCCGATGACGAGAAGAGCAAACTGCGCATGTCGCACCTCAACCCCGACGTGCAGAAGCTCTATGCTGAGTTCCTCGGCAAGCCCCTCAGTGAGAAGGCTCACCACCTCCTCCACAATCATTATCACTCCAAGAAGGTTTACGCCAAGTAAGCGTGAGAGTAAAACAGTTGGCAGTAGCAGTTGGCAGTCGGCAGTAATTGACTGCTGAAGCTGAGCGCTGATATAAAAAGCCTGTGGTTCGCCACAGGTTTTTTTTGTGTCAACCTCTGCGCCCCCGCCTGTACGTATCACGAAGGAGACTGCTACTGCCTACTGCTACTGCCTACTGTAAACTGCCATTTTTCCTGACTTGCTTATTGTATTTAGTCAACTGTTTCAGTATACTATTGGCTTCTTTTTTAAACATGGAGGTAACACGCATGAGTTGTCCATATCAATGCTCACATGAAGTCGAGCAGATGTGCTGCGTCACAAAGGGCGCAAATCACGGTCCGGCACCAGTTCCTGAAGAGGGCAAATGGGTGCAGGTCAAGCAGGTGACTGACATTTCCGGTCTCACACATGGTGTAGGCTGGTGTGCACCACAACAGGGCGCTTGCAAGCTCACCCTGAACGTCAAAGATGGCGTCGTCCAAGAAGCACTGATCGAGACGATCGGTTGCTCAGGCATGACCCACTCAGCAGCTATGGCCGCTGAAGTCCTTCCGGGCAAGACGCTCCTTGAAGGCATGAACACTGACCTCGTCTGCGATGCAATTAACACCGCGATGCGCGAGCTCTTTTTGCAGATCGCTTACGGCCGCACACAGAGTGCCTTCTCTGAAGGTGGACTTCCCATTGGCGCAGGTCTTGAAGACCTCGGCAAGGGACTCCGCAGCCAGATCGGCACCATGTACAGCACCGCGCAAAAGGGTGTCCGTTACTTGGAGATGGCGGAAGGTTATGTCAAGCGCTTGGCGCTCGACAAGAACGGCGAAGTCATCGGCTATGAATTTATCCGCCTCGGTCAGTTCCTCGAAATGATCAAGAAGGGGACGGATCCCAAGGAGGCCCTCGACAAGTGTACCGGTTCCTACGGTCGCTTCACGAAGGAAGACGGTGCTGTGAAGTACATCGACCCTCGGCATGAATAATCGCAGGGGTAGCTGAAAGGTTACCCGAAAGGAGAAATGATTTTATGGCATCGCAATTATTTGAAAGTTATTCACGTCGTATCAAACAGATCAACGCGGTCTGCAAGAAGTACGGCATCAAGGATCTCCAAGAAGCGCGCAAACTGTGCGTAGACAAAGGTTTTGATCCTTATGAAATTTGCAACTCCATCCAAAACATCTGCTTTGAGAATGCAAAGTGGGCGTATGTGTTGGGCGCTGCAATCGCACTGAAGAAGGGCTGCAAGAAGGCCGCTGAGGCTGCTGAAGCTATTGGCGAAGGCTTGCAGGCATTCTGCATTCCTGGTTCTGTGGCAGATGATCGTGCGGTCGGTATCGGACACGGCAACTTGGCAGCCATGCTGCTGCGTGAAGAGACCAAGTGTTTCTGCTTCCTCGCAGGTCACGAGTCCTTCGCTGCTGCTGAAGGTGCGATCGGTATCGCGATGAAGGCGAACAAGGTTCGCAAGAGCCCGTTGCAGGTTATCCTGAACGGTCTTGGCAAGGACGCCGCCTACATCATCAGCCGTATTAATGGTTTTACGCACTGCGAAACAGAGTTTAACTATAAGACGGGCAAAGTGAAGGTGAGCAAGAAGACCGCCTTCTCCAAGGGTAATCGCGCGAACGTCCGTTGCTATGGCGCTGACGATGTGCGTGAAGGTGTTGCGATTATGTGGCTTGAAGGTGTGGATGTCTCCATCACCGGTAACTCCACCAATCCGACCCGCTTCCAGCACCCCGTCGCAGGTACCTACAAGAAGGAGTGCATCGAGAAGGGCAAAAAGTTCTTCTCCGTCGCTTCTGGCGGTGGAACCGGACGCACCTTGCATCCTGACAACATGGGCGCAGGTCCAGCCTCGTACGGCATGACCGACACCATGGGCCGCATGCATTCCGACGCACAGTTCGCAGGCTCCAGCTCGGTTCCTGCACACGTCGAAATGATGGGCTTCCTCGGTATGGGCAACAACCCGATGGTCGGCGCGACCGTCGCGGTCGCTGTCTCCATCGAAGAAAACAGCAAGAAGTAATTCTTGGCTCAGCACAAAAAAGCCGCTCTGCATTCGCAGGGCGGCTTTTTTTTGCGTCTGGTGATTCGCCCCCAAAAGGAGAACGGGTTTTCCAACCCGTTGCCACGGACTGGAAAGTCCGTGCCCCTGTGCCTTGCGAAAAAGGGACAGACATTATGTGGCGCCCCACACTGGGAGCACAGGCATCTTGCCTGTGCAGCCCCCGAACAGGCAGGATGCCTGTTCTCCCAGTGATGCAGCACTGGTAAGACAAAGGGACAGACATGGTATTCGCCAATAAAGGAGAACGGGTTTTCCAACCCGTTGCCACGGACTGGAAAGTCCGTGCCCCTTTCTTTTTTCACTTCTTCACATTTCGCTTGTTTTTGCAAACCCGAACAGTAATAATCAACTCAACCTTGGTTCGTTCCCCAGCAAAAGACAATGAACCTCGATTAAACGTTGGAGTAAAACAGATATGAAGAAGTATATCGGCATAGCTGTAGTCACAATATTACTTGTTACAGGAGGTTGCGTGTCCTCAAAAGTAATAAGTATTCCTTATGACTCAGTGAGAGTGCATGTTGAGAGTGAGTTTAACAATCCCGATCACCTCACTGTTTGGGTAGGAGGAATCGAGACAAACATGCCTACACGGCAAGCGCTTACCTTACTGTCTAACTTCTATTCCTCGCACAAGGGCTCTCCACCGCCAATGATCCTTCATCTTGAAACAAAATTAGCACTTCTCGACAAAGCACCAGATGGAAGTTTTCTCGATACGGTAATGGCTCTCCAATCAAGGTACAACTTTCCCCTTTATATACAACCACTTCCCTATTCTCAGTGTCCCAACGTAAACATGGAACTTGATGATTTCTGGGAAAAGATGAAGAACTCCAACCAGGGCAACGAGCGTATCAGGTGACCAGCGCGGCGCTGGCACCTTCACGCTCATGCCATTCGTTCACACACAGGAAAAGAAATGAAAAAAATCGAATGGTTTTCACTTGGTCTTATAATCCTTTGGTGCTTTGCGTTCATTGTTCCAAAGTACATAGGATTGTGGGTCACTCCGAAGTATGTCGCGATGAAGGAACTCGGGCAACTAGAGCCCTTCACCATGTTAATTGCCTATTCCCAATACGGAATCACATGCCTAGTTCAGATTGCAGTAGCCGTTTGGCTATTTCTAACCGCGAAGCGGGAGAAAGAGACTCCTTGGGTTTGGGCTCTACTCGGTTTGACGTACGGAGTCCTCGGAGCCATTCTGTTTTTCGGATACCGTATCCACCAGCGTTTGAACGAGAACAAAATATTCTAGCGAACCCGAGCGACCACGGAACGCGCTGACGCGTTCGTGGCGCTAGACGTTGGGCATATGAAGATGAATATTATGAAAGTAAGAGACCAAATTGAACGCATCACACCTGGCGTCTGGATCTTCCTCACCATTCTCGCAGGCGTACCAATCATTGGGCACATTCAACGGCTTCGACTTCCTGACGATCCAGCGTTCCACCACCTGCGAACAGAAGCCATGTGGATGCTGCCCTGCCAGACCGTTCTCTTTCTGACACTCCTCTGCATCGCGATATTTCGGTGCAAGACAACCACTCAGGAGCCCAACAACACTCAGGAGGGTATCGGCGATAGCGCCGAACCCTCAGAGTAAAAGTTTGCAAAATGAAATGAAACTTAAAAAGACCATCCATATTCTTGCTGTAGTGGTTACCTTTGTTGCCGCCAGTCTCTTCGTTGTCGACGCGATTGCAGGAATATATCTGTCCAAAACGGTTGAGCGCCGTTTCGGACCACGATTGCTTGCGATAGCCGAAGATCCAAAACTGACTTACCAGACAGTGGGAGATTTTCTCAAAGGCCTTCCGGCCCCTCGGACACTGCACAAAGAGATATTTTCTACTCGACAATTGATGCAGAGGTTGACTTGTGACGGTCTTGTTTTCATGATTTCGGTGCTCATATGGGGCATCACAAAAACGACAAAAAGCCAACACGTCGACACACCCAACACCTATTCTCCTTCGGCTCAGGGTGTTGGAGGTCGCTAACGTTGGCATCAATAAATGAGTGACGAGATTACAGGCATCTTCTCTCCGCGACTCAAAAGACACTGGGTTGTTAGCAGCTATGATCTCGCACAGTGTGATGTGACGACCTCGTGTGGTAGGCGCTTCGTGCTGGCCTATCGCGGAGATGGCCGCAAGCGTGTCTATTTCATTACGGATGACACAGGCTCTGTCCTCGCACAATCACGGAGGATCTACACCTCCGGTTGGCGGTCGTTTGTGAACCAGAGTCTGATGTTCACAGATCCTACAGGAAAGGACATAATGGAATACTCGGGGCGGCTCTTCCCTACAACCGTCAGGTTCGGCACTGTCGAAGTCACCTGTCGGCGTTATGTCCGCAAATGGTTCAGGAAGGTGTTCGATAGTGAGCTCTTTGAGTTTGAACAGAAGGCCTTGAAGGCAGAAGTGGGCTTTATCATAAAAGACCCTCGTTTTCTTCTGCCATCGCTTTGCTGCGGATATTTTGACTACGTCCTTCAATCTGAGAACAACTCAGGCGGAGAATGAAAGAATAGGAGTTCCAACAAACAAATGCTCGGCACGGCTTCGCCGCCCGAGATTTGCGACGTTAACTGATCTCAGCGCCCATATCAACCGTATCGAGATCAATCTCACCGGTGAAGACAAACTTGACGGGGCCTGTGAGTGTCAGACCTGTGCACTTTCCGTGACGCCAGTCCCCATCAATGATCAGTTCAAAGCCTGACGAGGTCTTCACCTTTGTCGGCAGGGTGAAATGGGCTGTCTCCACAGCGATGACACAGCCGGCTACAGCCCCTGTACCGCAGGCACCAGACTCTGCTTCAACACCTCGCTCGTAGGTCCGCATCGTCATGCGATTCGGAGGACGGAAGGTCACAAAGTCTACATTGGTCCCATCAGGCGCAAAGGCTGAATGGAGTCTGATCTTACGTCCGAGGCCCTGAACGTCTACAGCGCTTACATTCGGAACCGGAACGACAAAATGGGGAACACCTGTATTGATGAAATGGCCTTGCACATGTTCACCGTCCACCTCGACCTCAACCGCATAGCTCTTATCAGCAGGCTCGGGCATCCAGACGCAGGCACTGCCGTCACTCACCTGGGCATCCACGAGGCCACACAAGGTCTCCATGGTCAGAGCCCGCCCTGTTGCTCCGATGGAGTGGGCAAAGGCAGCTGCACAGCGAGCGCCATTGCCGCACATGTCCACTTCGGTTCCATCGGGATTCAAGAAACGCATCCGAAAATCAGCCTTGTCAGAGCGTTGCAAAAGAATGATTCCCTCACAACCGATGCCGATGCGACGACCGGCCAAGGCGGCCATAAGAAAGTGATCTTCCCACGGGACCTTCCCCTCACGGTCATCAATGAGGACAAAGTCATTCCCTGCCCCATGCATTTTAGTAAATTTAATTTTCATGATTCGCTTCCTACGGCGTCACACCAAAGATACGCATCATGCGCGTACGTAAGTCACCTTCAGTCTCCAGCGGCAGGTCTGCACTTCCCATGGTGTCAATCAAGTCAGCAAGGATGTTCGTAGCCTCTTCAAAGACAACACCATCGTCCTCTTTTGACTTCTTGGGAAGAGCACTCTCCTCGTCCTCTGGAAGTGCATCTTCCTCAAGTTTCCGCATCTCCTTTTCGGTCTCCATCTGCTTACGACGGGCCGTGATCTCCAATGTCACCTCTTTGCGTTCTGAAAGATCTTTAACATGGCGAACCAACGTGCAATATTTCTTATACTTTGCATTTTTAGCCAGACGTTCGGCTGACATGCGCCTTAACTCTGGAACAAACTTCGCCATATCGGATACAGGGATATAGGAGGCTGCCTCAATTTGGCTGTACGGCAAGGCTCCCGGCAGTTTATCTTCGCCAATATCCAGTCCCTCCAAGAGGGATGGAATAACGATATCAGAGGCAACCCCTTTAAGCTGCGTGGAGGAGCCATTGATCCGGTAGAAGCTCGCGGTAGTCAGCTTAATCGAACCATATTTTTCGTTGCCCAGCGGCATGACTGTCTGAACGGTTCCCTTACCATGCGACTGCGTATCCCCCACAATCACGGCGCGCCCATAATCTTGCAGAGCTCCAGCAACAATCTCAGAAGCAGACGCTGAAGCGCGATTGATTAAAACAATCATCGGTTTTCGGAAAGCGAGTGTGGGATCAGAGTTCGGCACAGTCAGGGTAGCGATCTGACTGATCTCTCGGACTTGTACAGCGGGACCGCTGCGAATAAACAAACCCGTGAGTGTAATGGCTTCGCGCAAGGAGCCTCCCCCATTATTTCGAAGATCCAAAATCAACCCCGAAACGTTTTCCGTATTGAGTCGAGCGAGAATATACGCGATATCCAGAGTCGCACTCCGAAAACCGTCCTGGCCGGGACGTTTATCCATGGTTCCATAGAACGCAGGCAGACGTACAACACCAAGATTCATCTTCGTCCCGAGGCTTGAGGTAACCCTAACCACGCGTGAGGTCGCTGCCTGTTCCTCCAGCTTCACCTCCTCGCGAACCAAATCCAACAGCTTCGTGGTTGTACCGCTGGGATCTGCAGCAGGAATCACGCGCAAAACAACCTTTGTTCCCTTCTTGCCACGAATCTTGCGTACAGCCTTTGTCAACGGCATGTGCATAACATCCTCAAGCGTACCATTCCCCTGCCCCACGCCAATAATCTTATCTCCTGCAATCAGTCGTACGTCTCTTTTGTCACGCCCTGCAGGACCGCCAGGCATCACCTCCATGACCTTGATCAGGCCATCCTCGCTCCGCAGGATAGCACCAATTCCGCAGAGGCTCAAATTCATATCTATGTCAAAATCCTCCTTGCGCATGGGAGACATATAATCCGAGTGAGGGTCATATGACATGGCGAAGGCGCTCAGATACCGTTGTAAAACAATCTCTTCGTCCATGTCCTGAAAGATCGTCAGTAACTGTTTGTAACGTTTCCCAATCATCACCTCTGGGGTATCCATCAGTGAATTGGTCGTAGAAGCTCCTCCATTTGCCATCAATGCGGCGACACTATTTGTCGAGGTTGCCGACTTGTTGGTGGCCGCAGCCTTCTCCATCTCTCGCCCAATAAGACTCGCAAGCAGTTCATTCTTAACCCGCTTACGCCACAGCTCATTCTGCTCTTCAACAGTGGCAGGCCACGGCTCATCTTTTCGCTTCCACGTATAGACCTCGTTCTCTGAAAACGAACAAGGGGTTGCGAGCTGATTGGTGACAAAATTATAGCGTTCTTCTAAGCGTTTCAGAAAGCGTTCATGCATCTGAAAAGCAAATGAGACATCCCCTGCTTTAGCCACGTAGGCCATGTTGGTCTCCCAACGCTGGAAATCGCGAATATCCTCTTGCACGAAAAAACTGTGCTCTGGATCAAAAGAGTTCACAAAGTTTGTCCATGACCTTCGGGATAATGCCTCATCAACAGGACACTGGAGGAGATGCATATTTGGCAACACGCGCATCACCTTTTTTGAAATCTCACCATAATAGGACTGGGGAGCCAAAGGCTTGACCACTGCATTTGTCTCGGCCTGCATGCCGAGACTGAGGACCCCCAAAAGGGCTAGAACCACACCGAAGCGGTAGAACTTAATCATGCGTTTTTTTGCTCCATCCTTTTTACAATGCGTTCACAGTCATCCACGGATACACCTGCCGCATGTCCCAACAGAAAGGCTGTTAATTCTGAGGCGTTGCAAACGGTCACGCCGTCTACACACACCTGCCCTGGCTTAAACGTATTACTTGCAAAACAGACAACCGCCTGACAAGCAGGCAGAGAGGGAAGACGAGTTGAAACAAGCGCATCCAGAAGAGAAGCGGAGCGCTTGGCTTGTTGGATCGGCGAGCGACTAGGGATCTTCCCATTCACCAACAGAACCCCCTCCTCTACAATCACCTCTCCCTCCCAGCACTTCGTCTCAATAACGAAGGTTCCAGACGGTGAGACAACCACATGGTCAATCGAAGAACCACAAGCTGAGACAAAATCATGAAAGACGTGATAACCCGAAGGAAGCGATTCCAACAAGAGTGCAACTCGTTCCTCGCCACGCGCTCCTTTAAAAAAGGCATTGACGTTCCGGAGTCCATCGCGCACATTCCAAACCAGAAGTGCCGCAACAATGAGGAACCCGAAGCCCACAAAGACATCTGGGACACGCGGTGCGGCAAGACCAAAAAGCAAACCAGCAAGAAAGACAACACCCAGCAAGGGCAGAAAGGCGCGCAAGACTCCGCGTGCTCTCGCCTGCTCTCCAGGGACACCATGTACAACGGCTCTCGTGTTCTTCATCTCCATTGCGGTAAACTCCAGCACTTCTAACGCCTAAACGTCCAGATTCTTGACGTTCAGGGCATTATCCTCAATAAACTTACGACGCGGTTCGACTTCATCGCCCATCAGCAGCGTAAAGATTGCATCTGCGCGGACAGCGTCATCGAGGGTAACACGTAGCATCCTGCGCTTTAAAGGATCCATCGTCGTCTCAAACAACTGTTCGGCTTTCATTTCGCCGAGACCTTTGTAACGTTGAATGACGAGCCCCTTGCGACCGCGTTCACGGACAAGGTCAAGGAGTGCAGGCAACGAGTTGACAGGCACATCGTCGCCATCCTCCTTCAGAAAGACGACAGGCTCCGTTCCGCCCAAATAGTGCTGTACATCAAAGCCAAAGCCATTCAAGGTATCCAGTTCCTTTTTCAGCAAACTGGCTCTGTAGAGTTCCAGCCAACGGAAGGACATCTGTTGGTTGGCATAATAGCCCTGGACTTGCGTTACCGCCAAATCAATAGGCTGCCCAATGACGGCTTCAGCCGTCTCACGCGCATGTGCCAAATCTGAATCGGTGAAGGAGAAGGAGAACTTCGCCTCGTCGCCTGTTCCCACAATCGTGACATAACGAGGAATTTCGCCCGTGCCTGGCTTACGCATCTTGAGCAACTCCGGAATCGAAATGCCCCGACGCTTCACGCCATGCAGTGTCGTTTCGATCTCTGCGAGCAATTCCAGCAACGAGCGCAACTCGGCTGGTGCGAAGTCACGTCCATCGGTACGCCGCACCGCCATGTCGTCCGCACCGAGAAAGAGCAGTTTACGAGTCAGTTGCTCATCGCTCTCAATATACTCTTCGCGCTGTTTACGTGCGATCTTGTACAACGGTGGCTGAGCCAGATAGATATACCCATTCTCCAACAACTTTGGCATCTGACGGTAGAAGAAGGTCAGGAGTAGCGTACGGATATGCGCTCCGTCCACGTCAGCATCGGTCATGATGATGATTTTGTGATACCGCACCTTGGCAACATCAAATTCATCTGCACCAAAGCCTGCGCCAATGGCCGTAATCATCGTCCGAATTTCGTTGTTGTTCAAAATCTTGTCGATGCGGGCCTTCTCCACGTTGAGCACCTTACCCCGGAGCGGAAGGATCGCCTGTGTCTCGCGATTACGCCCTTGCTTAGCAGAACCGCCTGCGGAGTCACCTTCGACGAGGAAGAGTTCACACTTCGCGGGATCACGCTCTGAGCAGTCAGCCAGTTTGCCAGGCAAGGCCAAACCATCCAGCACGCCTTTACGACGCGTTAGATCACGTGCCTTGCGTGCTGCGATACGCGCACGTGAGGCCAACACGGCCTTTTCCATAACTTTTCGCGCAATACTCGGCTTCTCACCAAAATAGGTTCCCAGTTGATCATTCACAATTTGAGCGACAATACCTTCGACCTCGCTATTACCCAGCTTCGTCTTGGTCTGACCTTCAAACTGAGGCTGCGGAACCTTCACAGAAATAACGGCTGTAATACCTTCACGAATGTCATCACCAGTCAAGGCCTCCTCGGTAGTCTTTTGAAGCCCATTGTCAATGATGTACTTGTTGACGGTACGGGTCAGCGCCGAACGAAAACCAGACAGATGCGTGCCGCCTTCAATTGTGTTGATATTGTTGCAGTAGCTATACTCAATCTCATTGTATGCCTCGGTATACTGCATCGCGATTTCACATTCAATCGCATCCTTCTTGCCTGAAAAATAGATCACCTCTTCATGGACCGGCGTCTTGTTCTTGTTCAAGAACTGAACATACTCAACGATACCGCCGTTAAAGAGGAAGGATTCATCACGCGGTGTTTCGTTTTCCAAGTCCTGAAAGCGAATCGAGACGCCACGGTTCAAAAAGGCCAACTCGCGTATGCGGTTTGCAAGGATATCCCACTTGAAGGCGTGACAGGTAAAAATCGAGTGATCCGGATAGAAGGTCACCTTTGTGCCGGTGCCACTATGGGTCTCACCAACGATTTCCAACTGTGTGACCGGCTCGCCTTTTTCAAAGCGCTGACGATAGATCTTGCTGTTGCGGCGAACCTCCACGACCATCCACTCGCTTAAGGCATTAACGCACGAGACACCTACGCCATGCAAACCACCTGAGACCTTGTAATTAGAGCCATCAAATTTGCCACCCGCATGCAGGGTCGTCAGCACGACTTCAAGCGCCGGGCGACCTTCCGTCGGATGCATGTCCACGGGGATGCCGCGACCATTATCAACAACGGAGAGCGAACCATCCGGATTAATCGTCACATCGATGTGCGTACAATAGCCTGCCAACGCCTCGTCAATCGAGTTATCAATGACCTCGTACACCAAGTGATGATAACCTCGTTCCGCGGTATCGCCAATATACATGGCCGGACGTTTCCGAACGGCCGCCATGCCTTCAAGAACAGTAATATTTGCAGCCGTATAATTGCCATTGTCGGCATCGGGCTTCACTTGATTTTCGGTGGGGTTTGGAGTATCGTCAGACATAACTTTTCCGTGTTAAAAAATAAAGGTAAAAGTATAGCCGAAAACAGTCTTTTAAACAAGCGCGAAGCATGTGCTTTTCACGCTATTTTTGGCTCTCACGGTTTGTCAAAAATCATACCGCAAAAACCGCAAATTTTGCGTGACTATCGCATCCGCCTCACCCGTGAATACACGGACGGCAGAATGGATAGTCACGCAGGGATTTAAGAGTGTCTTACACAACTCCTGATTATAGTTAACCGTTATCAACAAACCGGACATATTTCCAGCTCAAATGTCCGCTCCGCCGTCCGTGTATTCACGGGTGAGGCGGGCGTGACATTTGAGCTCTTCTTTGCGGTTTTTGCGCTAAAACCAGCAGGCCAAATCGTAAAGAACGCATTTTGAACAAAATTACTCGTCAAATGTGGCTTCGCCATGCCAGGCTTCGGCAGGCTTGACCACGAGCTGTTTGGCTTGTATGCGCTGACGGACAGCCTCAAAGAGGAGGATGGTGGTAGCGGCGGACACATTGAGGGAGTCCGCCAGCCCGAACATCGGTATCCGTACCCGGAAGTCCGCGGCAATCATCCATTTTTCAGTCAGCCCATATTGTTCGGTGCCGACGACAATCGCGACATTACCTGTCAAGGGGACTTCGGAGTGCAATTTCTCCGTGTGGGGCGTAGTGGCGAGGATGCAGAACCCTCGCTCCTTCAAATAGGCTATCGCTTCATCGCTCTCTGCCTCAACAACCGGAAGTGAGAAAAGAGTGCCCGTAGAGGCCCTAACCACATTCGGGTTGTGGATGTCTGTACAGCGATCGCACACGATGACCGCATGAACCCCTGCTGCATCAGCCGAACGTAGAATCGTCCCCAAGTTACCCGGCTTTTCAATGGATTCCGCGACAACCACCAACGCATGCGCAGGCAACTGGAGATCGGCAAGCTTGCGGCTGCATTGCGGTCCGACGATCAGCAACCCCTCCGGACGCTCACGATAGGCCATCTTCTCAAAGACAGGCTTGGAACAGGCATAGAGCTCCGCCCCACGCTCCTGGCATTTCCGGACAATCTCTGGCTCATTCAGATTTTTGAGGTAGAGCTCTTCGCAAAAGAAGAGCATTTCGGGCTGATATCCATTATCCAAGGCGC
>Ga0247841_10004847_pt1 | contig 22516 bp, 23 predicted proteins | sample LaCruzMarch2015__2_FD_192410 | JGI IMG/M metagenome (GOLD analysis project Ga0247841, IMG submission 192410) | Freshwater microbial communities from meromictic Lake La Cruz, Castile-La Mancha, Spain - LaCruzMarch2015_18m | ecosystem: Environmental > Aquatic > Freshwater > Lake | place: Spain... | reverse complement strand
AGTGTTTATAGTATAAACATTACCTGCGTAAGAAACTATTTCACCATTAATTACACTGCCATCAGTTAATTCAATTTTACTAGGCTGCTCAGAATAAGCCACTGCATTTAACGCAAAAAAAGATAAACAAAAAATAATAACTGTTTTCAAATCTCCTCCTCTTTTAATTTGAATCAAACTCCCGATACCCTCAAAAAAACTTCTAATCTTCCAACAATTTTTAGATTCTTTATTGTTAATTTAATACAATATGCACTTTCTATATAGTGATGTCAAATAAAAACCCCTGCAAGGGTTATGCTTTGTTTATAATCAAACGGTCATTTCCTTCCACATTGGGATTTCCGCTCAGAAACAGGGCATTTCTTTGGCTCTAAATAATAAGGTTAAGCTATCCTTCTGCTTACCGCTAAATAGTTCGTTACAGCAAATGCTTCATACATCAGCTTATACTGACTAATTAAATACAGGCCGTCTTTTACAACGCGGTATATCTTATAATCGCTATTTAGCAGGTAATAAAAATCCTGAAAATAAGTTTTTGAATCAATATGGCAATCGCCAAATTCAAACTGGATAAAGTCAATCACGCCAGATTTAAGAAGTTCTGAAGCGCCATCCAAAATTTTCTTTTCATGGCCTTCAGCATCTAATTTAAGAAAATGGATACGCTCAATTTCGTTATCTTTACAAAAAGAATCTAATGTTCTTATTTCTACTTCTTCAACCTGGTCCAGATTAATATTAAAATGATCCAGCCTTCTTTTATAGACACTGGTAAGTGCAGAGTAGCCTGGGTCACTGAACAAAAATGTTTTTCCATTTTTATCTCCAAACCCAAAATTGTATAGGTTAATTCCCTCCTTATTACCGATATTCGACGACAATTCTTGAAATGTTTTATGCGCGGGCTCAAAAGAATATATTTTAGCTTTTTCGTCGAAAACTTTTTGCAATAACGCTGAATAATTTCCGAGATTAGCCCCGACATCAAATAATATAAGATTATTCAACGGCTTAAAGCGCGTTTTTATATACTCTAAAACAAATTTCTCGCCGCTATCTTCCGGATATGAACCTCCACCAATATTCATGCCCATAAGAGAAAGCTCATTCAGAGCTTCAAAAAACCTTTGAAATTTTATTTTACCGGATAACGGAGAAATAAGTTTCCTAGCTATCTTAATAATCATATTCTATCGATCTCGCAATAATTAAACCATACCTTAATTTAATCCCATTGATATTTATGTTAACACAACCCTGTACTCTGCCCATTACAATACCATATTTCTCCGGACGCAGATACACTAACAGGTATTCGATAAAAAACCGCTGATTTAACCCTGGCGTAAGAAAGAATCAAGCCGCTCATATTTAGAGATCGCTTCCTCAAAAAGATAAGGATCTTGGCTTTTCAAGTGACAAGAACAAAAATCCGAAGGGCAAGTACCAACTCTATTTTTTAATTTAATTTTACTATATATATTACCCAAGATTTCTTGGTCGTCAAAACAGGTTCTTACCGTCCCGTCCAAAAACACTACTCCAACGTTATAACCTGCGTTACAAAGTTTTCCTTTTTGATAAAAATCGCCCATATCCATCATATCAAAATCAAATATTTTCTTTTCCTGCTCTGTGTAAGCTCCGGGATAATCTTTCCCGGCATGCTTACCAATAAAAGGTTGAAAAACCAAATCAATTTCTTTTTTTCTGAAAAATCTCTTATATTGCTCAACCTCATTCAATAAAGGAGGATACCCCACCTCCTGGGCAATAATATTAAAACCCTTTTCTTTACAAATCAAAAAATTGGATATATATCTATCCAACAAATTAAGCCTTTCCAATTCCTTAATATGCACAGAGCTATAAATGCCAATCACTCTTGCCGGTCCTATCTTTTCACAGAATTCAACCATTCTATCAGTAGTCAAGTTAGTGTTAATGGCAATATAATGTTTTTTTGTCAATTCCGCACAAAGTTGAATAAAATTTGAGATTAAAAAAGGTTCCCCTCCGGTAAATCCTATCCTAAAAGTTTTATTTGTCTTATCAAGAGTTCGAATCACGGCACGAATATTAAACTTTTCTAAATTATTCCTTAAAAATATCTTATTAAATCTGAATTTAAACATTTCCACCAACCCAAAAAAGCCCAATCTAGGTATTTCTAACAATCTTCTCATTTTGCTGTTTATAGTCTTTACTAAATTCAAAAAGTTATACTGGGATATCTTGGCAGACTGAAACCTTAAATTACAGCAATATGCGCATGACAAATTACATTTCAATCCGACTTTCCATTGCAGCCAAGCATCATATTTATTACTGCCTTTATTCAAAGCATCTGCAGCTAATACAGTCTGACAATTTATTTTCTTGCCACTCATCACTTAGCTTCCTTTTGTTCCATCTTACTACGAATAAAAACTATATACTCATCTGCTAAGATGTAATAATCGCTACACTTTATCATTTAATACGCAACATTGACATTTTTATTATATTCTGTCTTCCAACGTCCTACAAGTACTTTTGTTTCAAATAATGTCAAAGATCTCGCGATTCAATAACCTGCCCCCTTTGACACATCGACACATAAAAAAATACCCTGACTAGTGTTATTAATCAGGGTAATCTTTATCTCTCATTCTGGGTTTTGAGAGATTTATTTGGCTCCCCATTATAGACAAATTCCGCAACTGGATTTATACAAAAAAAGTTGATAAATTCATTGGCTTGGTTTACTTTAATTTTTCAGAAATCCTGTAAAGAACTCCCCCTGCTATCTCTGGTTTAGGAAGCAGGTATTTTCTTGCGGAAACAACAACTTGAGTCTTATTCCCTGCCTTCTTTATAATCTTTACGTTTATTTGAGCGGAATTTATAGTTACGCTAATAATGCCTCGTATTTTATCTTCTTTGGTAATCTTGCCCTGCCGTTTTAAAACCTTTAAAGTTTCTTCAAATACATTATTAAAAGTTGCGATAAAATCCTGTTGAACACTATCTCTTCCTATAAGCGTTAAAGCTACAGCAACCGGCAAAACCGCCACACCAGTCAGCATAACCGCCCCATAAATCGCCGCTCCTTGTATTCCAGCCGCTTTCATCGGCTCCGCCAGAATAAGCGCTGCTAATTGTTGAGCGCTGGTTATGTTTTTGTAACTCTTACGCATATTTATGTCATACACTTTAACAACCGGCTCTCCGGCAACAGTATAATCCTTCGAAACAATTCTTCCCATGCTCAACGTAAGCACATCAATCTGCATAGGCATTTGTTCGGAAGGTTTGCTTTCGTGTTTTTCCCCCTGTTTTACTACCCTTAACTCATCAACATTTAGTTTTCCTTCTTTATTTTTCTCAAGCCCGATTTCCTTGATTTCAATTACAACGCTCACCAAATGCAACTTTTTCTTAAATAAAGCATCCAAGTCATACTTGACATTTATTTCCGGTAAATCCACAAGAATAGCTTTAGAAAATCCTTTGGGATTATATATCTTAAACCCGGATATCCGCACAGACTGATTAAAGATACCCAAAGAAAATCCATCAATATGTACTGGTGTCCCGGTAACTTGCGTAGCTATAACTGTTATCGCAGACTTAATTATCTGGTCTTTAATAATGTCTACGAAAAAAATAACAACGAAAATTATTACCAATATGCTTATGGCCTTCTTCATAGTTGTACTCCTTCTTTTTTAAGCAGGGCGCGCTTCATCTTCAAACCGCCCTGATAGCCACCTAAGGCACCATCAGAGCGAATAACACGATGACAAGGAATAATCAAAAGAAAAGGATTGCTGGCCAAAGCCCTCCCCACGGCCCGGGCAGCTTTGGGCTGTCCAATTTGTTTTGCAATAAGTTGATAGGTACTTACTTTCCCACGAGGAATGGCGTAAACAGCACGTAGAACTTTTTGTTGGAATTTAGAACACTGGTCAATGCTAGGCAAATTTAGAAGCATCTTAAATATGGCTCCCCCTCTAGGACTCGAACCTAGGACCTGGAGATTAACAGTCTCTCGCTCTACCAACTGAGCTAAGGGGGAATAGTGAATAGTATTTTAGTACTAAACTATCTGATTTTCAAGAGCTTTTATCTGAGCATCCATCTCTAAAAGCAGCTTTTCAATTTCTTTCATCCGCCGGCCATACTCCTTAGCTATTTCCTCATCACGATAAAAATGCGGATTAGATAAAGCGCGCGCTTTGGCATAACTTTCCAACTCTAAATCTTCTTTCTTCTTTAAAATTTTATTAATCTTATCGCGAATTACGGAATTATTAGCTTTACGTTTTTTCTCTTGGCTTTTAGCTAACTGCTCATCTTCTTTGATTTTTTCTTTTGCTTGATCAATCTGTTTAGTAGGTTTTATTTTCGATTTTACCGCGCTTTCTACATCGGTTAAAGTATCACGCTTTTCTAAATAATAATCAAATGCCCCCGGAAATTTCCTGATTCGTCCAGATTTAACCTCAAAAACATTATTCGCTACCGAACTTACAAAATAAATATCATGACTAATAAACACAATTGTTCCTTCATAATTCTTAAGCGCCCGTACCAAAGCATCCACCGCATCCACATCCAAATGCGTAGTCGGCTCATCTAAAAGTAAAAAATTCGGAGGATTAATTAAAAGCTTAGCCAAAATAAGCCGGCTTTTTTCTCCTCCGCTTAACACCTTAACCTTTTTTTCCGCGTCATCACCGCTAAATAAGAATGCGCCTAAAATAGTTCGAATCGATTCTTCCGTAGTATAACCGGGAGCAGCGCTATAAGCTTCCTGTAAAACCGTATTTTCAATATTTAAAACATCCGTGCGCGTCTGCGAGAAATACCCAACATCCACATTATAACCCAAAACTCTATTGCCGCTATCAATCTCCACTATACCAGCTAAAATTTTTAATAAAGTAGATTTACCTGCTCCATTTTCTCCCGCTAAAACTGCTTTTTCCCCTTGAGTTATCTCAAAATCTAAACCCTCATAAACCCGGATATCACCATAAGCCTTAGAGATTCCTTCTAATTTAATTACCTGATGCCCGCTGCGACGCGTCTGCGGAAAAGTAAAATTCCCGATACTCTGACGGGGTTCCGGTGGCAAAATGACTTTTTCTTCATCCATTTTTTCTAAAACCCGGCGCTTCGCGCGTACCGAAGCCGCTTTATTCGGCTGAGCATGAAATCTGGCCACAAACTTCTCCAACTGTTCTATCTTTTTATCCTGCTCTTTCGATTGTTTAATTAAATGTATACGTTTCTGCGCTTTAATTTCTTCATAATGTTTATAGTTACCGACAACTTTGGTAATCGATCCATTTTCCAAAATCAACGTATAATTAGTAACATCCGTTAAAAAAGCCCGATCGTGAGAAATCATAATAAATGTACCCCGAAAACCTGCCAAGTAATCCTTAAGCCATAAAGCCGCATTCAAATCCAAATAGTTTGTCGGTTCGTCAAGAAGCAAAAGATCATAATGATAGGTGAGCAGCTTGGCTAAAAGAGCACGCATCTGCCAACCACCGCTCATTTGCGAAATCGGACGATTAAAATCTCTTTCCTTAAATCCTAACCCCGAAAGAATTTTTTTAGCCTTATGTTCCAGTTCAAAAAAGCCTAAAGTTTCCAGATCATGTAAAATGTCACCATAACGCTGATGGCCAGCCTGATTAGCCGACTCCAAAGATTCTTTCTCTTTTTTAAAACGCATAATTCTTTCGTCGCCTTCGGTCAGCTCCGCCAATACCGTACGTTCAGAAGTAAAACTTGATTCCTGAGGAAGATAGCCAATATGCACACCTTTGTTTAATCTTACCTCTCCCTGAGAAGTTTCAATCTCCTGCAGGATTAAAGAAAACAGCGTGCTTTTGCCGGTGCCATTTGGCCCAATCAGACCAATCTTTTCTCCCTGATTAATGTTCAAGGAAACATCTTTGAAAAGAATTTTAGAACCGTAATTTTTTGAAAGATTCGTAATATTAATCATATGTGTTAAATTATACGGCGAGATTCTAAGGACTTTGAAAGGGTGGTAGAGTCGGCATATTCCAAATTTGAACCTACGGGTATTCCTAAACCAATACGGCTCAGCTGCACACCAAGTGGTTTAAGTAATTTCGTTAGGTACATCGCGGTGGTTTCCCCTTCCATATCCGCATCCGTAGCAATAATTATTTCTTTAAGATTACCCTGTTTTATTCTTTGAATAAGCCCATCAATTTTAAGGTCACTCGGGCCCCTTCCTTCTAACGGAGATATTGAACCCAAGAGAACATGATACGCACCGTGAAAATTACCCGCTTTTTCAATTGCCGTAACATCACTAGGCTTCTCTACTACACAAACCATCTCTTTCTGACGGCTAGAATCCTGGCAAATCTTGCAAGTTTCTTCTTCACTTAAATTATTACAAATCCTACAAGAATGCACACTCTCTTTTACTTTATACAGAGATTCAGATAAAATCTTTATCTCCTCATGGGATGCTCCTAAAACATGAGCCACAATCCGCTCCGCGCTACGCCTACCAACGCCGGGAAGCTTAATTAAACTTTCAATTAATTTTTCTATAGAAGCCGTATAATTAGCCATTAATCTTCTTTAACCACCCTTCCTCCGAACATCTCCAGGGCAGATTTAACAAAAGGATTACTTCGCGCATCTGTGTTATTATGTTTCATCTGCTCAACTAAAATAAAATTTACTCTTAAATCCGCATTACATAGCTCAGAGGCGGCTTTTTCAACCAATGTTTTATTTTCTTTTCTCTCCAAAGATTCCTTATGCAAGGAACAACTCTTGGGAAAAGCTACCGTAACCAAATCCCCCTGCACTTTCATCGGCTCACCTTCACTTAAATAAGTAGATACTGACATTTTAATTTTAGATAGATTATTTACAATATTATTCCAAACATCTTTAACTTTTTCTAAACTAACCACGACAATCGGCGCAGGAATATCCTTAACTACCTCTGTTTGCATCTGCTGGGGCGGCTCTTTTTTCTCAAGAATTAAAACCGCTGGTTTAGATTCTACCGGCACACTACTGGCTGGATTAGATTGATTTTTACTATGCGCTAATCTAACTAAACTTATCTCCATTGGTATGCGCACAGAATCCAACCGCTTAGTCATCTCCTGCGTAGCAATCAAAATATTAAAAGTCGCGAAAATCTCCTCCAAGCTCATCAACTGGCTCTGCTTCAACAAGCGATCGCAAATCTCCTGCGGCAAATCCACTAATTTAGCATCGCCTTGTGAAACCTTAGCCACCATTAAATTACGAAAATGCTCAATAAAATTAACCAGAAAAACACCCGGATCTTTGCCATCGTCAATAATCTCATTAAAAAGTTTTAAAGCTGCGCCGGGATCTTTACCAATTATTTTATCCGTGAGCCCAAACAAAACATCCTGCTCCACCATACCTAAAACCGAAATCGCATCTTTTAAAGAAATGTTTCCTTTAGAAAAAGAAACTAATTGATCTAAGACAGATTCCGCGTCCCGCAACGAACCATCACTACTTCTAGCAACCGCCGCCAGTACCTCTTTATCCACTACAATCTTTTCCTGGCGGACAATTTTCTCAAGCTGGGCAATAATTTCAATTACGGTAATCCTACGAAAATCCATACGCTGACAACGGGAAATAATCGTCGGTATAACCTTTTGCGGGTGAGTAGTAGCAAAGATGAATTTTACAAATTCCGGAGGCTCTTCCAATGTTTTAAGCAGGGCATTAAAGCCGTCCGGAGTAATTTGATGCACTTCATCAATAATATAAACTTTATATTTACCGCTAGTCGGAGAAAATTTTACATTTTCACGTAAAGCCCTAATCTCGTCGATACCACGATTAGAAGCACCATCAATTTCAATCACATCCAGTGACCGGCCTTGATTAATTTCTAAACAAGAAGGGCATTTTTGACAGGGTTTTATGGTCGGGCCATTTTTACAATTAAGTGCCTTGGCAAGAATTCTCGCGGTAGAAGTTTTTCCTACTCCCCTTGGCCCAACAAAAAGATAAGCATGGGCAAGGCGATCTTTAGCAATAGCATTTTTCAAAGTACCCACAATATGATCTTGTCCAATAATACTTTCAAAATCCTGTGGGCGCCATTTTAAAGCAAAAACAGTATAAGACATTTTATTTTAATATTTAAATTTCGATTTGATTAAAGGAACTTCCGCTGATTAAACTATTAAAAAATTTTACGGAGGAACTGGGATTCGAACCCAGGGACCCAGTTGCCCAGGTCAACTCATTAGCAGTGAGTTGCTTTCGACCACTCAGCCATCCCTCCAGAAAATAACTAGCTATTTCTTGCGTTTCTTTCTAAAAAATTCTTTTAAAATACCACTACATTCTTCTTGCGAAATACCACTCGTAACCTTAATATGATGATTTAATTTTTTATGGTTTACAATATTAATTACCGAGCCACTTGCCCCAGTTTTAGGATCAAAAGCACCAAAATACAAATTCTTAATCCGTGCCAAAACCATTGCCCCCGCGCACATACTGCACGGCTCAATTGTAACATAGAGGCTAGCCTCATTCAACCATTTTGTCCCCAAATAATTCGCCGCGCTGGTAATGGCAATCATTTCAGCATGCGCGGTAGGATCTTTTAAGCGTTCAACCTGATTATAACCTCGAGCAATAATCTTACCTTGATGAACAATTACTACCCCAACCGGTACTTCCTCTTCCCCAAAAGCCTTCTGCGCCTCTTTTAAGGCCTCTTGCATATAATATTGATGAATTTTTAACATACCTACCTGCTTCTCATAAAAAAATTTATGCGCCCAGCTGGGGTCGAACCAGCAACAACCAGCTCCGTAGGCTAGTGCTCTATCCAGTTGAGCTATGGGCGCAAGATAAATTTATCTGGTTTTTAAATCAGCTTCCAAATCTGCTGTTTATACTGATCAAGCATGCGATAGGTATTAAAATGCCCGGCAACACAAATACACTCGATCATCATATCTATCCAATTAGAATCAATATCAATTTTCCCTTGATTATTAGCTTTATAATACAAACTAACTAGGCTCTCTAAAGCGCGATACAGCTCTTCAGAATCGCTATGCATATGTAAATCAGATTCATTGCCTACGCTGCCTTCACTATTTTGATAGCCAAAGAACGCGCCCATTTTTCTATCCGTTGCCTCGGCCACCCAGCCATCAACCGTACTCATCTGCAAAACTCCATTAAGAATAGCTTTCATCCCGCTGGTACCAGAAGCCTCAAAAGGCGGCAAAGGATTATTCAGCCAGACATCAACACTCGAAGTAAGATTTTTACCTAAAGAAATATCATAATTTTCCAACACAATAATTTTTAATTTATCATAATCCGCGTTTAATTTATCCACTTTATCCAACATTTCATTAATATAAGTAAAACCTAAATTATCATTTGGATGCGCTTTACCCGCCAGAATTATCTGTAAAGGTCCGATTTCCTCGGCGATACGTACTAACCTGCTAATATCATACAAAATAAGGCTCGGCCGCTTATACGCCGCCATTCTTCTGGCCCAACAAATAGTAAAGATATCTTTATCTAGCTTCCACTTATCTAAAAATTTACACAAATCGGTTTTGTTAGTTTGATGCGCCTGCCACAACTGCAGCCGGAAATCAACATCCGCTTTCAGCTCTATCGCCTTGGATAAAATCATCGGATTACTTTTAAAATCAACAAAAGTTGCCGGAAATTTGCTAAAAAGCTTATCGAACCCTCCGGACATCCAAGTCGATGGATGCACGCCATTAGTAACGTATTGTATTTGATCTTTATAGCTAGGGAATTGAATATGCATTACTTTCTGATGATTATGAGAAACTGCATTTATCGCCGAAGAAATATTCATCGAAAGTAACGTAAGATTGGCCACCCCCGAATGCTCTTTCCCGAACTTTTCAATAATTTCCGTGTCCTCTTTCTTAAGTACCTTATTTAAATCATCAAAAAAGAACCGGTCATGGCCAGCCTCTACCGGAGTATGACAGGTGTAAACAAATTTACTTTTTAAATTTTCCAGTTCATCTTTACTTACTCCCCTGGCCTTAGCAACAAAAGCAAACACCGCGTGCCCCTCATTAAGATGATAGGTATCAATATTATAACCTAAATCATTTAAGGCGCCTACCCCTCCAAAACCCAGCATCACTCTCTGTAATAACTTTAAAAATACATTATCGCTACGGTAAAGCTGATCCGTCAAATTCCTGGCGCGCTGGCTATTCGGCTCAACATTAGAATCTAACAATATCAAAGGCACCACCGCATCATGCGCCTGGCTATAAACATAATATTTCCACAATCTAAGATAAACATCTTCAGATTTTAAAGAGATTTTAATTTTATTTTTTAAAGGGATTAGCCCGGGATAAGTATACGGATCCCAACGCATTTTCTCGGGAGCCTGTCCATATTTAAACCAAAACTTCTGCCTGAAATAGCCGGAACTCCAAAGTATCCCGATCGCCGCTACCGGAAGCTTATAATCCGCCATGGTTTTAACCGTATCCCCGGCTAAGACACCTAGGCCTCCACTGTAAATCGGTAAATCAATAATATTATTCTGCTGCAAAGCAAAAAAATAATCCGCTACCCGATAATTAGAAAAAACCGCGTTTTCCGGAACCTTATTCAAAGGACTAAGCGGCAATTGGCTGGAAAATTTATTATAACAACTCGTTGCTAATCCATACTCCATCGAAAAATAAGCAATACAACGTTCTGAGTTCGAACGCAATCTTTTTTCCGCCTTAACAATTGCCGCCAGAGGCATCCCAAAATAATTGCCATCTTTTATATCCTTAGCGTAATGGCCATCAAAATCATCAACCTGCACTAATGAATAAAATTCATCAATTAATTTATTTTTTTCCATAATCTATCCTACTTCCACCTAAAATGTAAATAGATTCTTCCCCAACCTTTATCGGTTTTCTCTAACCGGGAATAAAGCTGGCGATTCTCTTTTTTATTTAAAAAATTAAGGATACGTTTTTTTACGCTTTCCGTGGCAGTTCCATAAGCAATCTCAACAATACTCGCCCGGCCATCTACCGCCTCCTGCAGAATCGCCGCCATCTTCTCTTCCATATCCGGAACTACCGGAAAAAGATTAAGTTTTAATTTCATTTTTTATGATTTACTAAAGCGACTAGGCTTTTTAAATCCAGTTTGTTGACGGTCAGCACTACTTTTACGCCAAGGTTTAGCTGCACTTACGGTCTTTTTCCAAGGCCGGGATGCGGCAGAGCTTTCAGTCTTCTTCCAAGGCCTGGCTTCGCTACTTCCTGCTTTAATCCAAGGCTTAACTTCACTACTTGCACTCTTAATCCAAGATTTAGATCCGCTTCGGCTTTTCTCCCAAGGCTTAGCCTCACTTGCGGATTTTTTCCAAGGACGGGATGCAGCACTTTCAGTCTTCTTCCAAGGCCTGGCTTCGCTACTTTCACTTTTAATCCAAGGCCTAGGACCACTACGGCTTTTCTCCCAAGGTTTAAGATCACCTTCAGGTTTTTTCCAGGAACCAGATTTAGTCAAAGGTTTCTTCCAGGGATTAGACTCAGTTTGAGGCCTCTGCCAAGGCTTAAGATCACCTTCAGGTTTAGCAAAACGTGGTAGTGTTCTTGGTTTTTTTAGCCAACGCATCGGATTAGATTTATATCTTTTCTCAGGAACCGCAGCTGTAATTCCGGCATCTACTCGTTTTCTTAAATAACTAATCGTGCGCCTTCCTTCTTTATATTTTCCAGTGCGCACAAAAGAAGGGTCATGCCGAGAATTGGTTTTTTTATACTCCGGTCGAAGGCCATCCTGATGGTCCTCTACAACTCCGCTTGAATATTTATTTCTTCTATCAGTAGGCTCACTTTTTGGCCCTTTAGATACAGCGGCGGTTACATTAATCGGCCGGCCTAAAATATCTTTACCTTGCAACTGCTCGATTGCCGCGAGCGCTTCCTGTTCATCAGGCATTTCCACAAATCCAAACCCACGGGATTTTTTGCCTTTTTTCTCCATCACAATCGCTACTGTTGTAACTACGCCAAAAGCCATAAAAGCTCTCTGCACGTCTATTTCTTTAGCCTCAAACGATAAATTACCGACAAATATATTCATTTAACTCCCCCAAATTATTAAGCCCATTAAAACATTACTTTAACTGCAACTGCTTTGCTAACTTTCCGCTTATACTACATTCACCTTCCACAGTAAACAGATCGCCGATTTTAGCATCGGGAATAAGATAACTTACCGTCTGAGTATCAAGATTATCTTGCCGGGAAATACTCTGTTGGATTATTTCTTTTCCGCTTAAAGCGACATCCACATTTTTAATATAATGCTTACTCGGGTTACTCACATCATGGAAAATAACCGCATTTAACATCTTCGTGGCTGGGTCAAAAGTTATTTTAATATCCGAGGGTGGATGAGCATAAGCTACCGCACTTAATACGAAAAAAGCAAAAAACCCACATAAAAATATTATTTTTTTCATCACATCGCTCCTTTTTTAAGCGTTATTTTATTAATCAATAACACCCCTATATTCAGGATCAATAAACTAAACAGCTCAACATCAAATCTCGCTCCTAATTCCGTTAACAGAAAAATCAAAACAGCAATTCCCGCACCAAAAATAACCTGTTCCTTGAATTTTACCGGAGATGTTTTCGGCTCGATAATCATCACAAAAATATAAAAATAACTCAAATAACCTAAAATATGCTTTAAGGGGATCTTGTGTATAATCGCTCCTATTCCAAATAAAATCAAAAAGACCAAAAGATAACTGATAACTATTTTTAGCCTCCCAAATCTTTGCGCAAAATAAACACCCACTGGTAAGAGCACATACCAAAGATATGTCCCTTTCCATTGGGTAACCGCGCCGAATAAAATAAACGACAAGAAAATACCAAAAGCCGCGGGATTAAAAATATGTTTTTTCTTAAAAACAATTAAATATTTAGAAAGTATTGCTAGCGCACTCGCCGCTAAAAACTTCCACCAAGCCTGATCACTAGAAAGCACAAACCCGATAATTAAACCGGTAATCAGAGAGCTTTCCGTTAGCTTCCAAACCTTGGTCTTAAAATATAATACCGCAGATTCAACGCATAGTGCTGAAAGCATCGCCAAACCGCAGGTCAGCAAAAATATAACACTTTTATCTTTAATTGCTAAAAAAATAGCAAAACAAATTAAATAAATAACTAATTGTGTTTTAATGGATTTTAGTCTTTGCATGTTTATTTTTTAGTCTGCTCACAACGGCGGTTGCTTTTTTAAACTCTCGTCGCTTGACATACTATAACATAACCGATTTATTGTCAATAAATTAAGCTATTTTTAATCAGAGTTCTCTGGATAAAAGCAGCCAGTTTAAAAAAAATCGCCAGGTTAATCTGACTTCCAAGATACTATCTGTTTATTTAATGCCGCTACAATGTTCAACGCATTGGTTATCTGCGCAACTTCATAATTTATAGTAACATTACCCTTTAGCGTAGTATCAACAGTCGTGCTGCTCTCCGCCAAAACACTTCCATGAGTTTGGACTGTACCAGTCATCGTCAATGTTCCAATAACATAAATAATTCCATCAAAATCTACTGTACCGGAAAAATGCACATTGCCATTAATCACCAATACCCCACTTCCACTTAAACTCCCGGCAATAGTCAAGGTATCACCAAGGGGAACATTAACCCAAGTGATTCTGTCGATAGGGCTACCAAAAGTAGCCGCAGTATATAAATGCGTCGCTCCCGCCTGCATCTGAGCCTTAGTTACACCAAAAAGATCTGGAAAATCAAGCGTAGAAAACTCCTTTGCACTACCAACAGGATTAATATCCACGCTTCCTCTTATATCTAATTCCGTAGTCGTCTCAATCCCATATTTAAATTTCGATGGATCGGTATTTCCCGTCTTTATACTTGCAATTATCGTCCGATTTAACGATGTGCCATCACTACGAATAACCGTACCAACTGAAGTAATTAAATGATAATTACCCCCTAAAAGGGAAACAGACGTATTATAAAAATAATTCACTCCGCCTAAATGATCATGTGCACCGGATGGAAAATTAATATACGCGTTGGCCAAACCCGCTTCAGCCAACCAAAATGCCCGCGTGGAATCAGCAAAACGCCTAGCCAGGTTACTTTCATTAATATTCTGCACATAAAATCCAGTAAGCGTCAAAGAAAGTATCAATGTCACCAATAAAGAAAAAATAATCACAAACCCATTATTTTTATTCATTGCGAATCTTTGTCTCCGCGGTTAAAGAAGCCGTCAAAACAACACCTCTTCCAGAGGTCTTGGCCACAGTTATAATACTAACTACATTTCTGGTAGTAAGGACGCTATTATCCAAGTCAATCAAATTACCTGAAGCATCACGGGTAAAAAATGGCGCCTCCAGCACATCAACAAAAACCCAGGATTGCAAAACTCCGCCTGTTTGATCCAAAATATTTCGCGTAAGTGTTTGAGCATTTTCATCATAAACATATTCAATATATTTACTATAATCTAGCTGATAGGTTCCATCTGAAAGATTAACGCCTAATACTGGATTAAACTTTATACTCGTATGGCTTACAAAAGGCGCCAAATTCCCTAGTTGCGCCTGACGTAAATCGCGGGTTATCCAATCGCTAACCCGCCGCGCCTGCGACTGAGAAGAAACTTTAGCCGAGCTTAAATCATTAATAATATTACCACTATTTAAAACATAGAATAAACATCCTACTATGGCAGAACCAATCAAAGCAGATAAAAGTACCTCAATTATAGTAAAGCCCCGCCGCTTATTTAAGAATACAGGTGGATAAAACATAAGATCTTGTATGCCCCTTCTCCAGCCAGCTGACACTTACGCTAACAGTGGCTAAGTTTTCCCCTACGCTACGTGTAAGGGTTATTGCTTCACTATCATTAGGTAAATTAGAAAGATCCGGCGCGACATAACTTAAAATAGAGCCATAAGGTATTCTCTTTAACTGTTCAAGCACAAGTTGCGCATCATTTACAGCTATAGTTAAATTAGCGCTAGCATCGGCCAAAATCATCAGGTGCATAAAACTTAAAAGTGAGCCCATAACCACTAGAGCGGTAATCAATACCGCTACCATAAGCTCAATTAAGGTAAAACCCTTCTTATTTTTAACTACTATTCTTCGCAACTATTAATCCCCCAATATAAACTATTCTTGCGGTCAAAAATCAATACCCAATCTTTTATTAATTATACCTTAAAGATAATGATAAATCTATCCTCTTTTAACAAAAACAAAGGTGACCGTCACGTTTCTTGCGACAGTCACCTTTAATATACAAATACTAAATAAAAGTAACAATTACTTTAATACTTACGTACTCTTTAAGTCATCTCTTCCAATGGCATAAGAAAAGCTTTTACCCCTTCTGCGCCTATACTTTTACGCAGCTGCTTTACCGCAGTAATTATTTTCTTCGCCGCCGCTTCCTCGCAAGCAACATACAGAACATTATTTAACCCCGGCCAGATATCCGTGCCTAAATGCGTACCGCTGGATGTGCCGCAGCCAAAAACTCCAGTCAGCTTGGTGTAATTTTTCAACGCGCAACTCTCTAAAATTTCCATAATCTCATTATCTAATGCCTCATTATAAACTAACATGACCATTTTCATTTTTTATTCACCACCGGTAAAGCTGCTTTCCTATGGAATACCGCGTAAAGCGTGGGAACAAATAATAAAGTGACCAAAGTAGAAACACTCAATCCTCCGATCATTGTAATCCCTAAAGGCTGCCAAACCTCAGAACCTGTGCCGCGAGAAAGTGCCAAAGGTAAAAGTCCGGCAATGGTCGTAATTGTAGTCATTAATATTGGACGCAAACGATCACGGCCTGCTGTAGTTACCGCTTCCTGCATTGAAAATCCCCGCGCCCGTAACATAATAATGTAACTTATTAGAACAATCGCATTATTTACGACTATCCCCATTAACATAACGATCCCTAAGAAAGTATTAATACTCAAAGTCGTTCCGGTTAAAATAAAACCTAAGATCACACCGATAAAAGTAAACGGTATGGCAAACATAATAATAAAAGGGTCCAGCAGCGATTCAAATTGTGCCGCCATAACCATATAGACCAACCCGATACCCAGAATAAGCAAAAGTGTCAGGTCGCCAAAAGCTTTTTTCTGCTCCTCCGCTTGCCCGCCGATATTTATACTCACCCCTGCCGGCAATACGAGTTTACTAATCTGTTTATTTAAATCATCGACAACTTCTCCATTAGAGCGCTTATAAACATTGCACTGAACTCTCACCATTCTTTCCCGATTCTTACGCTCGATTTTATCCGGGCCGCTAGACTCATAAATTTTAGCAATATTACTTAACTTAATCTGCGGCCGTTGGACTCCTTGACGGCTAGCTAAAGCTTCTAGCCCTACAAAGGGAGCGTTATCCGCGGGCAATGGCGCCATAATCGTTAAATTTTCTATATCTTCTAATTTTGTCCGTGATGATTCTTGAAGCCGGACATAAACATCATAAGTCTTACCATTTTCACGATATTTTGTCGCCGTTGACCCTTGAATATAAGTTTTTAAAGTAGTCGCAATTGTATTCATATCCAAACCTAAACCCGCTACCTTTTCCCGGTTAATATCAATCCTTAACTCCGGGCTGTTGGCTTCCCGCGAAATACTCACATCTACCGCTCCGGGAATCTTTTCCATAATTAATTTTATTTTCTGAGCCAAAGCATTAGTATCGATAAAAGAATTTCCGATAATCTCCAGCTGTACCGCCTTACCCCCCGCGCCGGTAATCAGGTTACCCAAAGGATTTCCAGTAGAAATATCCGTCCTTAAAACTCCCGGAATAAGCTTGATCTTATTCCTAATTATCTGGCCGACTTCTTTCACCGAACGTTTTCTTTGATCCTTAGGCACCAGTTTTGCGCCTGCGGAAATTACATGCGTGCCGCTAGCTCCCCCCATCATCCTACCTACTCCACTAACCTGCCCACACCGGGCATAATAATACTTTGCTTCCGGCACATTTTTATCAAAAATCTCTTCAATTCTTTTCGCTACTTTATCTGATTCCTCAATCCGTGTGCCAATCGGTAAATTAATCGTAATCCGCAAATCTCCAGAATCTTCCTCTGGCATAAATTCATTACCCACAAACGGCACCAATAGCATGCTTAAAATAAAAGCCACCACGAAGCCAATTAAGATTAATTTTTTATGCCTTAAAGAAAATCCCAAAGCCCGGCCATAAGAATTTTCCCAACTTTTAAACCAGTTTTCAGAAATTGCGTAAAACCTAAGGAAAAACTTTGACTTTTTGCTAGTTTTATCAGAACGCAGCCACTGAGCGCAAAGCATCGGAGTAAAGGTAGTTGCCGTAAATAAAGAAGCGGTTAAAGTCACAATAATAATCATCGCCAAGCCGCCAAAAATTATCCCTACTACTCCCGGAATAAATAACATTGGCACAAATACTACTACTGTCGTCGCGGTGGATGCCGCCACCGAAAGATACATCTCGGAAGTACCAAAAATTGCCGCTTCCGTTGGCCGGTTACCTCTCTCCAATCTTCTAAGGACATTGTCCACAATGACAATCGCATTATCTACAACCATCCCGGAAGCAATCGCTAAAGAAGATAAGCTAATAGTATTAATCGTGCCTTTGCTTAAAAAGATATAAATAAAAGCGATCAACAGGGAAAAAGGAATGGTTAAGGCCACAATCATACTCGGCGCAAAAGACCTAAAGAAGAACCAAGCCACCATAATCACCATGATTATCCCCAGCCAAACGGAAAATTTTAAAGAATCCAACGAATCAATAATATCCTTGGAAGTGTCAAAAATTGTATTTACCTTAACATCCACCGGTAAAGTTTTCATTAATTGTGCCATTTTTTCCTTAACCTTACTGGCCACTTCCACGGAATTTGTCCCGCTTTGTTTTTGTACCATCACCATAATTCCGGGCAGTTTATTAAAACGCACCAAGCTATCCACTTCCTTAAAACTATCCTCTATCCGGGCGACATCTTTTAAATACACTGGGCTGCCATTGCGTTTACCCAAAATTAAAAGATTAATCTCTTCCGGACGCGCGAATTCCCCCGGCAAACGGATAAGATAATCCGTCAAGCCGGTTTTTAAACTCCCCACCGGCTGGGTGATATTTTCCTGTTTTAATTTATTTTCAATATCCAAAACAGAAAAACCATAACCTTCTAAGCGCTGCCGGTCAATTAAGATATTAATCTGACGCTGCATGCCGCCGCCGTTAATCTGCACCGTACCTACTCCGGGCAGCTGCCGAAGAGCATCTCCGATTTTTTTATCAACCAGATCATAAAGATCCGGATAGGTCTGTTGCGCGGTTATGCCAAAATAAATAATGGGAATATTCGCGGTATTAAATTTAAAAATAAAAGGATTATCCATCTCATCCGGAATATCCGGCAAGAATCGCTTCGCTAATTCAATCCGGTCGCGCACATCGTTGGAAGCCTCATCAAGATTAGTCCCCCAGATAAACTTTAGCGTAATCATCGAATTGCCTTCCGATGAACTTGAGGTAATCTTTTCCAGCCCCGGAGTAGTCCCTAACTGATTCTCCAGCTCTTCGGTTACATTTGTCTCCACATCTTCGCTTCCTGCCCCGGGATAAGCGGCAATCACCGTTATTGAAGGCGGCTCGATTTCCGGCATCATATCTATGCCTAAGCGACTTAAAGAATAAAGAGCGATAATAATAATCGATAAAAAGATCATCAAATTAGTAACCGGTTTCTTTACGCCAAATTCTGGTAAACTCATTCTGTCTCCACCTCCGGTTCAACCAACGCTCCATCAAGCAGCATCTGTTGCCCCATAATTACCACCCAATCACCTTCGGCTAAACCCTGACGTACTTCAAAATACGCCCCCTGACGGATACCTAAACTTATTTTTTTCAATACCGCTTTCTTATCCTGAATTACAAATACATAATTATCCGGATCTCGGCCCATAATCGCTTCTCTTAAAATTACCGGGACATTACTTCTGGCTTCAATCACCAATCCCACTTTAGCAAACATCCCGGATTTTAAACGATACTCTTTATTCACAAAGGTTATTTCCACCGGAGCGGTGCGCGTAGTCAAATCAACAACTGGACTAATTTTAGTTACATTGCCCGGAAATCTCTCATCCGGATAACTATCCACGCTAATTTGTGCCTGTTGGCCTGAAACAATCTTCGGTAAATATTTCTCAGGTATATCTAATTCAACTTTCACTTTCTGGGCGTTTACCACTAGAGCAACCGGAGTATCCGCGGTAACCTTTTGGCCGATATCAACATACACTCTACCTAAAATACCGGTAAGCGTGCTTTCTACCGGAGCTTTCTGAAATTTCAACCCAACTTCATCACGATCAATATAACAAATGACTTCTCCTTTATTAATTAAGGCACCATCCTCTTTTACTTTTTCAATAATTTTTCCGCTTACTTTTGGATAAATTACTGCTTCATCCTGAGCCTTAATATCCCCAGTATAATCTAAAGTCTCATAAAGCTCCTGTAATTTAACCTTCTCCACTTTAACTGGAATCGCTTCTTGTGGCTTTTCTTTAGCCTCCCCTGGAGCGCAACCACTTAATAAAAACACGCAACAGATCATCATTAATATTTTATTGTATCTCATTAAAACCTCCCGTAGCCTTATCAAAGTTAAACTTAGCAATCAAGTAATCGTAAACTGCCTGTTGTTGATTAAAAACCGAAACCGCGTATTTTAATTGCGCGTCATGATCATCTAATGAGCTAATCTGTCCCTGTGTATATTTCTCCTCTGCCGTTACAAGATTATTCTTATAAAATAATATATCCGCCTGCGCGGCTTTCATTTGTTCAATAGAATTCTTTAAAGATAAATACGCATTCTTTACTTCCAAAACTATATCCTGAACAAGTTTAGTTTTACCTATTTGAGTTTGTTTTAAATCAACAATCGCCTGTTGAACTTTAGCCTTGGTCAACCATCCGTCGAATACCGGCCAGGAGAAAGTTACTCCGATCACGCTGTAATCATTCCAATTCCGGGTATTTATAGTCGTGGTCACTGTATGCGAGCGGCTATAATAATCCCAAGAAGCATAAATACTCGGGCGGCCCTCTGCGCGGGCAATCTCAATTGCACTTTTATCAGCTTTAAGTTGAGATTCAAACTGCTTTATCTCCGGGCGAGTTTGCATCGCTTTTAAGAAACCTTGATCAAAAGCAAAGTCTCTAGGAACAAATTTAAACTCTGAATTAGGTATGATTAAAACATCTTTATCCAAAGACAATAAATTATTTAATAAAGCCCCCACGGATTCCTGCTCGGTCTTAGAAGCATCATAAGCTTGTTGGACCGAAGATAAAGAAGCTTGAGCTTGCAATATATCCGTCTGCGAAGCCTGGCCGTTTTCATAACGGGAATTAATATACTCTAGATGTTTTTGGCTATTCTGAAGTATATTTTCATTTAACTGCGCAAAAGAATTTGCCAAAATCAATGTATAGTAAGCCTTGGAAATAACAAAAATCGTTTCTAGTTTTACTTTATCCAAAAGTGATTGTTCTACTTCCAATTCGTAACCGCTATATTTTATACTATTAATCACTTTCCCGCCTTGATAAAGATATTGTTTAAGAGAAATCTGTGACGCGGTCTGGCTTAAGTCTTTCGAATACAAACCCATGGTATAAAACCAATCACCGCTAACAGTTAAGGTCGGAAAGATTCCCGCTTGAGCTTCAGAAATTACTAATTTTGCTTTTTGAACATCCTCTGCCTTAAGTAAAATATCGCGATTATCCCTTAAACCAATAGCCACCGCTTCATTAAAACTAAGCGGAATCTCTTGCGCATACCCAGCAATGATCATTAAACTAAAAAATAATACCACCAAGATCAGCCGCTTCATTATTTGTCTTCTTCCTTATCCAAGATATCTTTTACCTGCATGAGTATACGCAGATATTCTCCCCGGTCATCTTCCGATATTTGGCCGAAAATCTTAGTCACCGACTGTGTACGTTGTTGGTTTATTTTTTTTAAAAGTTCCGTTCCTCTAATACTCAACTTAATTTTAATTATCCTGCGGTCATTAGAATTATATTCCCTTTGCACATAACCCAACAATACCAGGCGCTGAACAATTCCAGTGGAAGCGGCGGTAGTAACCTGCATCGACTTAGCTAAATCCGTCATTTTAGATGCGCCCTGGCGGCTTAATAATTCTAAGATCAACAGCTGCGGTAAAGTAATCTTACCTTTACATAAATCATTATTCTGCCTGCGCATAACTCCCCTCATAATCTCAGGCATAATCTGACTCATCTTTTGCGCGAAATCGACAATTGAAATTCCAGTCATATTAATCACCTTTATATTTAAGTATGTTAACTATTAATCACATTAACAATATGCCATAAAAAAACCACTCTGTCAAGAGTGGTTTAGTTCTGCTTTTTATTCCTATTTATTCAATTTTCTCACATTTTCATTCAAGCGACGTAGATTAATTGATATATCTACAAGAAAACCAAGCATAAAAACTTCCATTACCACTAAAACCGTCATTAAGTTCATCCCCGCCTCCTTTTTTATTTATTACTACTTACGATACCTCTATAACACAAAGAAGTCAATACTAAAGAATTCTTTAGCAAAAAAAGTAATCTATAGCTTATTTTATCAATAATCTTTCTATCTCGCAAAGATGTCTTTTACTAAGTAATAGTTTTCCACTGGGCCGATATAAACAAAATTTTCCGGTTTGTTTTGGTAACTTTGGAAATGTTCTTTAGTGCCAATAAGATGCTCTTCGATTTCTAATTTCGAACCTTTTATTTCAAGCGTTAAAGATTCTTTAAAACTTTTTACTCTTTTAATCACTGTTCTAATCTTTTCGCGTAATTCCAAATCAGTGGTAAAAACCCGCATTAATTGAAGATTTTCTCTAGCCGCAGATGCCCCCGGAGAATCACAACGCGTAAAATCACCATATGCTGCTTTTAAAGTTCTAACTTGCTGTGCAGGAATCACCCAAAACCAACCATCGCTTTTTTTATCTTCAAATGCGTTATTCACCCAAAAATCCTCTATTACCTCCGGGGCCATCTTCGCCTTAATAAACATATTGCCATAACGTATCGTGGCATAATCACCGGCTATATCGATAGATTTAGATACTGGGAGCGCATCGGTAATCGCTTTATAACCAAAAATAAGAAGAACAATTACAACTAGAATCTGTATTTTATTCATCAGTTAATTTCTCTAAGAATTCTCTATCCTCTGATTTCATTTCATAGAATTCCACTCCGGCATCAAAAGAACGAATACCACCTGAACAAAACCCTAATAAT
>Ga0247841_10004845_pt1 | contig 22525 bp, 26 predicted proteins | sample LaCruzMarch2015__2_FD_192410 | JGI IMG/M metagenome (GOLD analysis project Ga0247841, IMG submission 192410) | Freshwater microbial communities from meromictic Lake La Cruz, Castile-La Mancha, Spain - LaCruzMarch2015_18m | ecosystem: Environmental > Aquatic > Freshwater > Lake | place: Spain... | reverse complement strand
CTTTCCGTTAGGATCAATCTTAACTATATCTTTGCAAGAACTATGGGGAAACCCATTCTCGTCTATTGATGAGACTATTACGAAACCTTGGGTGCGCAAAAACTCAATGACTGCTACCGGGATCTGCTTCATTTTACTTTAAGAGTTTAGCAAATTGATTGCCGAATTCAAAACAAGCTTTTAATTCTTCTTTATCCGGAACATATTTAATGGATACTCCGCCAACGCTGGTATCAACTCCGCTATCTTTTAGCGTCTCTTGCATCTCTTTAACTGCGCCTCCAGCCCAACCATAAGAACCAAAAAAACCAACCTGCCTGCCTTTAGGCTTAAGGCCCTTAACTATTTCTAAGAATGCGGCGATGTTAGGAAGCATATCATTATCGTGAGTAGATGAACCGAATAAAAAACCCTGAGCAGTAAGCATACGCGTAATTATTTCAGTGCGATCACTCTCAGCGACATTATAAAGTTTAACCTCTATGCCCGCGGCAGTTACGCCTTCAGCAATCTTCCTGGCTATCTTTTCGGTTGCGCCCCACATAGTTTCATAGGCAATTACGATTTTCTTAGTCGTTTGGCCTTTTGCCCAAGAAATATAAGAATTTATTATTTTCCCCGGATCTTTACGCCAAATAACCCCGTGGCTGGGCGCAATCATTTTAATGGGGATATTTAATTTTTGCACATCTTCAATCTTCTTTAGGATCACGGGGCCAAGCGGCCAAAGGATATTAGCGTAGTACTTCTCTGCCTCATCCATCAAGCTGCATTGATCGACCTGGTCGTCAAAACGCTCACTTGTCGCATAATGTTGGCCAAAAGCGTCATTAGGCATAAGCAAAGCATCTTCCGGGCAATACGTAAACATACTGTCCGGCCAATGGATCATCGGTGCCTCAAGGAAAGCAAGTGTACGCCTGCCTAATTTTAGTTTATCTCCGGTCTTAACCACCTGAAAATCCCAATTTTCGTAATAATGCTTATAGAGGCCTTCTTTACACTTAAGAGTACCCAAAACCTGAGCTTTAGGACAAAGCTGCATAAGACTAGGCAATGCTCCGGAATGGTCATTTTCAACATGGTTAGCAATAATATAATCTATTCTTTCGGGAGGAATAATCTCTTTGATATTCTCAATTAGCTCCTGGCTGAATGGGCCATAAACAGTATCCACAAGCGCTATTTTTTCATCTACAATAAGATAAGAGTTATAGCTCGAGCCTCTCTGCGTAGTATATGTATGCCCATGGAAATTACGTACATTCCAATCCAAGACCCCTACTGAATATATACCCGGTAAAATTTCTATTGCAGCCATTATTACCTCCTAATAACCTTCTAATAACCTTGAAAATTCTCCACAACTATTTTCTCCCCGCTTAAGCCCAATTCTTCGGCCAATATCTTGCGCATTGCCTCAACCATCTGTGGAGGACCACAGAGATAGAATTTTCTTTCCGCATAATCCGGAATTTCATTTTTTATTACGCTGGCGTTAATCTGCCCTACCGTACATTTAAATCCTTGCTCAGCCTCACACAACACATGCGCTATCCTCAATAACGGGTAACTTTTGGACATAGCGGAAAAATCATCTTTAAAAACTATATCCCGTATAGAACGATTGGAATAAACCAGCACGATATCTGTACCTATATTTTTATCAACCGCATATTGGCAAATGCTTCGTATGGGAGTTATCCCGATGCCCCCAGACAAAAAAGCAACCTTAGGCGCAAATTCATCCAGGATAAATTTACCCAAAGGGTATTGAATATTTACCCTGTCTCCCGCCTTTAAATTATCCAGCGCCGTGGAAAAATCACTCTGGGTTATTTTCTTAGTAAACTCTAAATAGCACTTTTCAGTTGGAGAGCTGGAAATGGAGAGATATCTTTTTAGATTAGGGCCGCCCTGAAGCCTAACCTGCAGGAATTGTCCGGCTTTAAAATCCAGCCAATCAGCAATTTCCAGGCGGAAGCTTTTAACATTGTAATTACGCCGAATAACCTCTTTTACTCTGGCATCAATTTCTACGGGCATTCTTATCTAAAGTTGAGATATTTACCAAATTCTCTAAGGCTGAAGCGAATTCTTAAGCACATCTTGTAACCTGCTAAAAACTTCATCAAAATTAACTGAATGAGTTATTTCTTCAACCACCTGAATATATCTAATGCGTTGATTTTTATCAATGATTAACGAACCTCTGGCTAAAAGATTAAGCTCCTTGACCAGGAATCCGTAATTTAAGCCAAATGAAGAAAACCTGTAATCAGAGAGCACTAGCTCATTTTTTATTTCATTCACCGAACAAAATCTGGCTTGGGCAAAAGGCAGGTCTTTACTTACCCCAATTACCACAATATCAGGGCTAAGGCCGGCAGCTTTTTTATTAAACTCTTTTACCTGTAAATCACAAACCGGGGTATCAAGAGAGGGAAAAAAATTAATTATTTTTATCTTACCATTAAAATCTGACAGGCTTACTTCTTTTAAATCCTGAGAAATTAATTTAAAATCAGGAGCGCGCCGGCCTTCCTTAACGCGTTTACCAATCAAGGTCAAACGGGCCCCCTTAAAAGTAACAGTCCTGGACATAATAATCCCCCCCCTAAATTATCTTCTCAAATTGATCCTTGCCTACGCCGCATTCAGGGCAAACCCAAGTATCCGGCAAATCCTCAAAACTCGTTCCGGGAACAATACCGTTATCCGGATCACCCAGCTTAGGATCATAGATATAACCGCAGACTAAACATTTATATTTATTCATTTTTTTCCTCTTTAGTTAGATTACCCTAAAATTATTCTTTAGGAAGCGCCTTTTTTCCCGGCATAGCCATCTCCGGCATGTTCTTTTGATCCGTCATTTGCATCATACCGCACATCTTCATTTTCTGCAGCATCGGGCACCTCATTCCGCCAAAACCTTTAGTCAAATTAGAGACTGCACCTGAAAAAATAACCAGTGCCGCCAACAAAAGGAAACTGACTACCAGGTGGCCAAAAACCCTAAGCCATTTCTCTGTTACCTTGCGCAAGGAAAGCAGAACAAAAAAACTAGCGGTCAAAAAAAGCGAAATCGGCACAATAGTCATTAAAGGACAACCTCTCAGCATGCACATACTATCCTCCTTTTGTTAAATACAGCCGCTCCTTATTTTACGTTAACTTCTTTCTTCTCGGTTTTCCAGCCTGCGCTTTGCAGTAAATCCTTGAGATCTGTTATGATAGCCCTCCTGTTTGTTTCTTTAATATCGTTTTTAAATCTTCATCAGGTGTGCTAATCAGACGTAGGTCAAATTCTTCCTGCAGAACAGCGAAAACATTCTTACTTATAAAGGCGGGCGGGGTTGGCCCCATATAGATACCTTTGATATTAAGATACAGCAAAGTAAGTAAAATGGCAACTGCTTTTTGCTCAAACCAGGAAAGCACCAGGGTTAAAGGCAGGTCATTCACACCGCAATTAAACACCTTAGCTAAAGCCACCGCAACCTGAATTACAGAATAGGCATTATTACATTGGCCAACATCAATTAATCTGGGTACTCCCTCAATTTCGCCGAAATCCAGCTTGTTAAAACGGTACTTGCCACAGGCAAGCGTAAGAATTACACAATCCTTAGGTACTTGTTCAGCGAATTCCGTATAGTAGTTGCGTCCGGATTTTGCTCCATCGCAACCTCCGATTAAGAAAAAATGCTTAATCTTGCCGGCTTTAACCAAACCCACAATCTTATCCGCTAATCCCAGGATCGCCGTATGGTGAAAACCAGTCATAATCTTTTTTCCGGGAGCCTCAGGTAAGGCCGGTAATGATTTTGCTTTTGCAATCAAGGATTTAAAATCCCGTCCCCTTAGATGCGTTGCCCCGGCTACACCAGTGATACCTATGGTAAATAACCTATCCAAATAGGTGCCCTCCGGAGGAATTAATACACAATTAGTAGTTGCTAATATTGCTCCGCTAAAGGCATTGAATTCTTTTTTCTGTTCCTGCCAGGCGCCGCCATAATTACCCACTAAATGTTTGAATTTCTTCAGCTCCGGATAACCGTGCGCAGGCAGCATTTCGCTATGCGTATAGATATTTACTCCGGTTCCTTCGCTCTGTTTAAGCAGTTCATAAAGATCAAGCAGGTCATGACCGGTAATTAAAATACCCGGGCCGGATTTGGTTCCGGTTTCAACCGCAGTAGGCACAGGGTTACCAAATCTCTGCGTATGCGCCTTATCCAGCATCTCCATAGTCTTTAAATTAACAGCCCCGCATTTTAATACTAACTCCAGATATTGATTTAGGTCAAAACTGACATTGGTTACAGTTTTAAACAGTGCTTCGTGCATAAAGGCATCTACTTCTTCATCATGAACCCCCAGCTCTCGGGCATGATATGCATAAGCGGCAATACCTTTTAAACCATATAAGAGAGTGTCCTGCAGACTCTGGACATCTTCATTCTTACCGCAGACCCCAAGCTTTGTGCAACCTGTACCACCTGCTGTTTGTTCGCATTGATAACAAAACATTTTAAACACCTCCCTTAAACTAAAGAAGCTATGGTTATTTCTTTAAGCTGTTTAAACATATTCTCTTCAATCAAACGCAGCTTCTTCCTTAAAACGCACTTACCTTTATTAGGGCAAACATCCTTTTTTAGAAAACACCCATTTAATTCTACGTGCCCCTGAAAAATGCGCATTATTTCAATTATATAAATTTTCTCAGGGAGGACCTTTAATTTAAACCCACCCCCCTGCCCCCTGAAAGACCCTAAGATTCTTTCTTTGTTCAACTGTTGGAGAATTTTGCGCATGAATGAACGCGGGACTCCAAGTTTTTCGACAAGTTCTTCTACCGCTACAATGGTTTTATGTTTTGAAATATAACAAAGCGCACGTATTGCATAGTCTGTATTTCTAGTGATAAGTTTCATAAAATCTCCGAAGTTATTTAAATGTAAGTGGGCAGTTTAACGTCATACCCGGGACAACCTACTGCAGCCCTCTTTACAGTGAGCCACCGGCCTAAGCATGTATCTAATTGTTACACCCATTTAAATCACCTCCTTTTAAGTTTAAGTTAATGATACCACAATAGTATCATTTGTCAAGCAATTTTTAGGGAGCAGAGATATTCAATACTCCCTAAAATACAACTATTTTACAATTATCTCTTTTTTTAGCTTGCCACTAATGCTGCAATAACCTTCCACAGAAAGGCTGTCTCCGGATTTTACGTCGGCAACGGAATAACTTACTTTCTGGAAATTAAGGTTATCCTGTTTCAGAAACTTTAGTTCAATTATTTCTTTATCGTTTAAACCAATATCAACTTTCTTGATATAATGGCCGAGCGGATTACTTGTATCATGCATAATAAGCGCAGTTAACATCTTTGTACCCGGATCATATGAAATTTCAATATCCTTCGGAGGATGTGCGTAGGCAATACTGATTGAAACTAAGCAAATAAGCAAAAACATAAATACAATCTTCTTTTTCATGTTTTTCTCCTTTCGGGTATTTTATTTAAAAACGGTACAAAAAGATTTAGGATTAAAAGCGCAGCTAATTCAGAATCAAATCTAGCTTGTGCCTGGATAAAGGTAAAAATCAAACCCGCAGTCACAATTCCAAAAATAAACTTAGCCAAAGGTTTTATAGGGGTTGTTTTTGGTTCAATCAACATTATAAAAACATAAAAATAACTAAGATAACCAAAGATATTAATTAGTGAAACTTTGTTTAATAAGGCTTGAATCCCGAATGCACCCAAAGCGGTTATCAAATAACCTATAATCAGTTCTAGTTTACGAATCTTATAAGTAAAATACAAACCTATGGGCAAAAGAATATACCAAAGAAAGGTTCCCTTCCATTGAGTATTTGCTCCAAAAATGAGGATGCTCAAGAATATCCCAAATGCTGCTGGATTAAAAATATGCTTTTTATTAAAACGAATTAAGTATTTCGAGGAAATTGCGAATAAAGATGCCAGGGAGATAATCCACCAGGGATTATCACTGGACAGAACGAATCCGATGATTAAAGCGGATACGATTGAGCTTTCAGATAGGGCAGGCTTTTTATTCTTAAAATAAGAGAATGCTGAATCTATAATAATTGCACTAACCAAAGCAATAATTAATGTAACCAGAAAAGCGGTATCTCTATCTTTTACCGACAAAAATACCGCAAACCCCGCTAAGAATATAATCAGCTTTGTTTTAATTGAGAATGATTTCATCCTTGGCTAATCTTTATTTGAAAAATATATTGGCAATATAACCTACCGCCATAACCTGAGGGACAGTGACCAGCGGCATCCATAAAGCCACGCGCCTGCCCACATTGCTCCAAAGCAGGCCAATCTCCGTATAATCCGTAACTACCCCTGACATCAAAAATACAAAACTGTTACCCAAGGCACCGGTCTGACGATAGATCTCAAATGCCAGGGGGCTTGAGCCTTCAGAACAAACCTCAATTACCGTTGCCAAACCTAAAGTTACGATTAACCCCAATAAAGTCGGCCCCATAAATTTATGGAAGAAATGCACGGGAATATATGCTCCGGCAAGGCTGGCAATAAACACCCCCAGAATAATCCACCAAAGCACCATTTCTGAAAGTTCAAACGCGCCATTGACCACGCCTTTAAAATCCGCGGCGGCTGAGTTTTTATTGAATTTATAGTTGGCTAAACGCATATGGAAATCCCGCATAATTGAATAATCTTGCGATACCTGCACAATATTTTTATTCTTTTCGATTAACCCTTTTCTTTCCAAAAACATAAATATAAATCCGGTGTTTATAGCAATGATAATCGCCGCGATAATAATAAATAAGCCTTTTAAACCAAATAAACTCAAGAGCATCATAGTTACGGCAAAATTTGCCCAAGGGCTGGCCAGAAGAAAGCTCACTATTGCCGGGTTCGACGCCCCTTTCTTGTGTAACTGGATGGATAAGGCCAATATCCCATGGCTACAGGCACTCATCAAAAATCCTAAACATACGGCATTAAGGATAGTAAGCGGAGATTTTCTGGCCAGGATTTTAGAGATATACTCCCTGGGCACATAGTGGTCAATAACGCCCCCCAATAATAAACCCAGAGTCACTGCCCACCAGATAGACTTTAAATAATTAAAAATGACTTTACGAAAAGAGATTAAAACAGGAAAGACATACGAAAGCAATATTAAGGCGAGTGTAACAAAACAAACTAAAAATAGTTTATTCCTGAACCAGCCTTTCCCAGCCTGATGGCAACAGGCATGATCATTGGGCATGTTTTAGCTCCAAATAAACCAAATGAACAGGTATGCAGCAGCTACCGCAGCAATTGTAAAAGGAATACCTATTTTCATAAATTCATTAAATTTGACAGGATACCCTTCTTTCTTAAGCAGGCCGCAGGCAACAATATTAGCCGAGGCACCAATAGGGGTAATATTACCACCGAGGCTGGCGCCAATAAGCAGGCCAAAAAGAAATAAAGCAGGATTAACCTGCAGTTTGCTGGACATAATCATCGCAACCGGCAACATAGCAGCCAGAAAAGGGACATTATCAATAAACGCAGAAAGGATTACCGAAAGAAAAACTATCGCGGTGTAACCTAAGAATATATTCCCGCCGACAAGATCGGCCAGATAATCAGCTAATACCTCAATCCATCCGGTAGCGGAAAGCGCCCCCACAATAATAAAGATACCCATAAGAAAAAAGGTCGTATCCCAGTCGAGCCCTTTCATCCCGGAAACTATTGAGCGCCTATTTACAAACTTTTCCCAGAGTAGGGCAATAATACCGAAAATCATACAAATTTGACCAGCCATATAGCTAAAACCCGTATCCAGGAATGAGGATAATGCCAGCAAAATAATCAGACTCACCAGTAAAATCGTAGGTACCCATGATTTTACCTTTTCAACCGGGACAAGCTGGGTCTTTTCTTTATGTTTGCTGAATATGAAATAAAGCACAAAAAAAGAAACCAAGGCTCCTAATTCTACGGCAAAGAATATGCCCGGCTTGCCTTTATAAAAAAAGAAGTCCCCGAAATTCATCTTGGCAAAACCACCCAAAAGCATGCTCGGCGGATCCCCGATTAATGTTGCCGTGCCCTGCAGATTACTGGAAACAGCAATAGCAATCATCATATTAGTAGGGTTAATTTTAAGTTTTTTAGCCAGGGCAAAGGCGATAGGAGCAACAATTAACACCGTAGCCACATTTTCCACAAACGCAGAGATAATGCCGGTTAATAAACAAATAAACAAAATTGACCAGGTAGTATTTTTGGCCTTATCAACAATTATTTCAGCAATATAAGCAGGGACCCTGCTCTGCATAAACACATCGGCGATAATTAAGGTACCTACAAATATGCCCATAACATTCCAGTTAACCGCCAGAAAGGCCTCCTTAAAAGAAATGGCCTGGGTTAAAACAAGCAAGAGGCTTGCGGCCAAAGCAACTATCGTGCGCTTTTGCGGAAGAATTACAAATAAGATGTAAGAAATAATAAAAACTAATAGTGCTATAATTTTGGGTTCCATACCTAACCTCTAAGTCTCTTGTTAACCCTAACTTAAACTTACAAAAACAATTCCCGTAACGATTAACCCGGTACCCAACCAGCGCAGAGAAGTAAACCTCTCTTTTAAAATAAACCTGGATGCCAGGGCAATGAAGATATAATGCATGCTGTCGGCAGAAAAGGCAAAGTTAAGATCCGCCCTGGAAAGTACGAGCAGCCAAATACATAATGATATTACGCTAAATACAAAACTCAGCCAAATTCGGGGCTTAATCAATAGCTGGAAGATAAATTTAAATATCCTGACAAAATTGAATTTCCCCCCAAAATTCAAAGAGTCTATCGCCGACTTCAAAAACAGCTGGTTTATGGTATCGCAAAGGCTGGTTAAGGAAATCATAAAAAGAGTAACCAACAGCCCTTCTCTCATTTGCTCTGCGCGATCCTTTCTTTGCTACTTAAAGAAACAAGGATAACTCCCGCAAGAATAAGCAATATCCCCATCCATCTTAAAGCGGAGATCTGTTCATGTAGAAAAATAACCGAGACCACCGGAACAAGGATATAGCTAAAACTGGCAATAGGCACGGCTACGCTTAAGTCTATTTTAGAAAGGATTGTAGACCAGATGACAAATACCGCAACCACCGTTAACAACCCGGCCCATAAAAATGGCGAAGAGAAGACCGCTTTAAGAAAAACTAGCGCACTAGGCATATCAACTACCGAAAATTGAGCTTCGGCTAAAGCACCTTTCTTAAAAAAGAAATGTATTGCTGTTTCCAGTATGTCGCTGGTAATAAGCAATAGCAATATTTTTAGCGTGACCTTCTTTTTAAACATGAACCCTACTTCCTAATATCCTTATCAAAATTATCGGGTTTTAGCAACAGCGCCAATAATTTAAGCAGGAGGTTAAAAAAGATATTTTTATGTTTTAAATAAGCGTAAAGCGGAATAATTTTTCCGCCCAGCCTGATCTTCGGCTCATAATCCGTCTGCCCCGGATGATAATAGCGCAAAGAATTATCTATACACCACTTGATATTATACGCCCAGCTGACGAAATACAGATTATATCGGTTGGATATATCATAATTGAAACCAATAAATTTATCAATGAGTAAATCTTTATAGATAAAACAAAGGTTAAAAGCAGCCAAGGAGCCATCTACATAATAAAGGAAGAAACGCGTGTGCGCATACAGGTCATCTGACACCTGCAAAAAGAACTTCTTAGTAAGTCGTTCGAATTTGGTCGAGCCGCTATGGTAAGTACCTTCATAAAGTTTAATTATCTGATCAATCTGGCTGCTGACATCCTGAACTAGCTTAACCTCAATGTTACCCCGGGCATAGGCCTGCCTTAGCTTCTTGTTTAAACTCTTGCGGGTTGAACCGCCTAAGCTTTTTAGATATTCTTCAAAAGAAGAAAAATTTAGGTCTAAAAGTACAGTGGGGAAACTTTCTACCTTAGTAAATCCTTTGTGCCTCAAGAGATCCAGTAATAACGTACTACCTCTTAAGAAGTCTTTAAAGATAGTCAGAGGGGCCCCGAGCTTAAACGCTAAATCTTTTATGCCTGTTAAAAGCTGCGGGATAAGTTCAGGGTTAAGACGAAAATCCTCTTTGATCCCCAAGACTCCATGTTCCCCAAAAGGCGAACCGCAGAATAATGTCTTAAGGATCAAAAAGCGCGGGAAGACCTTACGGATTAATTTAATAATCCTTAAAAGTAAGCCCTCAACGGCGATGTCTAAGTTAAAATCCGCGCTAAACAATGGAGCGATAAGCACAATTTCATTATCGCGATAAATAACCAGGTAATAAAAAACAAATTCAACGAGGTCAGAATTACCCAGGGCCTTATAAAATGTATAGCTCTCCGGGATATCACCGAAAACAGCATCCCAGTCTTTTTGATCAATCTTATTAATACTGTCGTATATCTTATAGGTAATCTTTGGCATAAGTTAGAAAACTATGGTTTGCCCTCCGATAGGCAAAGCCATAGGTTAATTTAAAATTCCCGAGAGTTATCTTGAATTTCTGTCTATTTTAGCATAGAATAGACAAGTGTGTGAGAAAAAAGGAATTTAAATTTGAGCCTATACAGAGAAATCTCGCCAACCGCAGGCTGGCCGATTGAAACTAAAAGTTTACTCCCCCCTCTTTTTAAAAGACTGCCTAAAGGGTTGCTGGAAGAAGACTTTAAAAGATATTTAAACGCTCCTTCTGCCCTGCTTACTTATTCCGGAACCGCCGCATTTTACCTGATACTGGAGAGCATAAAGAAACTCTCCGGCAGAAAAACAGTAATCATTCCTGCTTTTGTTTGCCCCCTGATCCCCTTAGCAATAAAAAAAGCTGGTTTAAAAATAATACCCTGTGATACAAACCGGGATAATTTTGATTTCGATATCAATAAATTACGCCAGATCTGCGCTAAAGATAAGGATATCCTGGCGATACTGGCCGTGCACCTGGCGGGAATTCCGCTAGAGATGGAAACCATCGGTAAAATAGCCAAAGAAAATAATATATTTATTATCGAAGATTGCGCACAAAGCCTGGGAGCTGAATATAAAAACAAAAAAACAGGTTCAATTGGGGAATTTTCTTTTTTCAGCCTTTGCCGCGGCAAAGGCCTGACTATTTATGAAGGCGGGTTAGCGATAACTAACCAGACGGGGTACTCCCGGCTGCTAGAGGACACCGGAAAAGAAATCCTGCATCAGGATATTTTTTCCGAGTCTTTAAAAATAGCGGAGCTGTTTGCTTACAGCATTTTCTACCGGCCGGCTTTATTTTGGTTTGCCTTTAGATTACCACAGATATTCTGGCGGATGCGTAACAACCCCATCAAAGCAATGGGGGAATATTTTGAACCTGATTTCCCCGTACATAAGGTTTCCGCCTTCAGGGAATATATAGGGCATCTTTATTTTCCTCATTTAAACAAAGAAATAGCTGGACAAAGAGAAAAAACGGATTATTATTTAAATGCACTCAAAGATCTTTCCGGAATCAAACCCATTACGGAACTAGCGCAGACAAAAGCAAGCTACCCTTACCTTACCCTTGTTTTTGATAACCCAGAGAAAAGGAACTTTGCTCTAAATATTTTTAAGCACTCCGGGCTGGGAGTATCCCAGGTGTATTTGCATGCAATTACGGATTACGGCTATTTAAAGGGGATTATCCCGGAGGCAGCCTGCGAACAGGCAAGGGGCCTGGCGCAAAAAACCATTACCTTAACCACGAGCGGCTTTTTAAGCAAACCCGACATAGAAAAAATAGTCGGAAAACTAAAAGAAATCACGCGCCAGAGATAACCTTCTTTCTCCTGCTTTAAAAAATGTAAAGGATAACATGATCATTTTCTCAACCAAAGAAGATAAACGTTTAATCAACGATATACCAAACACCAGTTTTTTTCTGCCCGGTGACAAAAATCTGTGCTTCTTAATACATGGGCTAACCGGCACACCTAAAGAGATGGGATCTATTGCCCAGCGTTTAAATAAACAGGGATTTTCCGTAGCCGTCCCCTTAATGGTTAACCATGATAAATCCATCTCCTGCCTTAAAAGAACCACCTGGGTCGAGTTTTATAATTCAATACGCAATGAGTTTATTAAATATACTAATGATTATGAAAATATCTTTGTGGCGGGATTATCTTTCGGAGCTTTAATCGGAATATTGCTGGCAAATGAATTTCCTGATAAAGTAAAGGCGCTAAACTGTTTCTCCCCTACTCTTTTCTATGATGGCTGGAGCAATCCTAAGTCCAGGGTTTTTCTGCCTTTAATTTACAGAACTCCATTGCAATACTGGATCTATTTCAAGGAAGAATACCCTTATGGCCTCAAAAACGAACGCCTGCGCTCTAAGGTTGAAAGTTTCTATAAAGATGCCAACCTCTTTGATTACAGTAAGGTGCATCTCTACGGTTATCCGGTAATCCCGGTATCCTGCATGTATCAAAACTCACTTTTGGCAAAGAAGGTAATGTCTGTGCTTAAGAATATCCGCACTCCTATACAGTTGCTGCAGGCAAGAGATGACGATGTAACCAGTCCCAAAAACTCTTACTACATTTATAACCATATCAGCTCACCGGAAAAAGAAATAATCTTTTTAGAGGACTCTTACCATATTATCACTGCGGATCAGGAAAGGGACAAGGTTTCCGAAAAAACCGTTGCATTTTTTGAGAAATACAAGGCTTAAGAGAATATTTCCCGGAGGATCTCCAAATTAGTCTGTTGATTTATTCCGAGAATTAAGTCAGCAGGGCAATTATTCACGGCAAGTTCTTTGGGATGATCCAACCGGGAAAATAAGGCTTTTAAGTTGTTTGAAACAACAGGAACCGAATAATCCCCTACCACATCTAACCCGATTATATCCAAATGTTTTTGCATAATTTTGAGCATGGTAAGAAGCTGATCCAAACGCAGATACCCCTCCTCCCAATTGGTAAGCGCAAAATCTTTTTTTAGGCAATCTTTATCGATTGAGATATAAACCTTCTGCGTGGGCAAACGCTTAACTAACTTCAAGGTAAACTCGGCTAAATCTTCTTTTTCCAATTCATGCCAGATAACTTTACTGGATAAAAGATTTCTTTTGCCGCTAATCGAATGGTTTTTCGGAACAGGCTTAAAATAAACCCGGCTGGGTTCATGTTTATAAGGATAAATCTCCAGCCGGTTGTCGGTTAAAGCTTTCAGGTTGCCAGTTTGCAACGGGCCTGCGGATAAATCATGTGAACCCGCGGCCAAAAGTATAACCTTTAAAATGTTTTTATTTTCTAAAGCCTGGCTTACCCATGATCCGCAGCCAAAACGCGGAGGGAGAATATCCCAGTCAGGATGAAAATCAAACACAATTAAAACTGCGGGCTCATCAATCTGGCTGGTTAATATTTCGCTGACATGGTGAAAGTCTCCTGAACCCAGGAAGGTAGGGTAATTTCTCTCTTGAGGCTTGAGACAATCCGCTATTTTTTGACGTATTGGCCCTGACATAAAAAGCCTGGCGGAAGAAGCCAGGCCGGTAAAATCAAGCACCCTTGCCGGATACTGGCAAAGGAGTTTAGACTGCTGGATAATGCTGTTATCAAAGTTCAAAATACGGATAGCTTTATTCAGCATGCAGGAAATTTAGCTCCTGCTTTCTTAAACGGGAAGCTAAAAATTAAGATTTCTTTAACGCCTTATTTAACGCCTCTTCAAAAAGTTCTATACCCAGGTCGATCTCTTTTTCAGTAATATAGAATGAAGGGGCAATCGTGAAAACATTCTTGTAATAACCGCCGACATCAAGGATCAGGCCGCGCTGTTTTCCATCTACATTCAAAGACCCGCTTAACCCTAAATTTACGATCTTATCAGTCAGCTCTTTATTCGGAGTATAACCGTCTTTCTCGCACATCTCTATTCTTAAAGCCAGGCCAACCCCATCCACATCGCCTATCTGCGGGTATTTTTTCTGCAGTTTCTTAAGCCGCGAGATAAAATACTGCCCCTTCTTAGGTACAGATGTGGAAAAATCAGATTCTTCTATTAATTTCATTACCTCAAGGCCCACTGCCGTTCCCAAAGGATTACTTGAGAATGTCGCGTGGGTTGAACCCGGAGGAAAAACATCCGGCGAGATAAGCCTTTCCTTCGCCCAGACTCCTGAGATAGGATTTAATCCGTTAGTTAAGGCTTTACCGAAAACAATAATATCGGGAGTGATATTGAAATGTTCGATCGCCCAGAATTTACCTGTGCGGAAAAAACCCATCTGTATCTCATCATCGATAAAAAGAATACCATAGCGGTCCAATATCTCTTTTAGCCCCGAGAAATACTCCTGGGGAGGAATAATATAACCACCAGTACCCTGGATAGCTTCGGCATAAAAAGCAACGAATTCGCACTTATTGTTCTTTTTGTTCACTACTGAATGGTACTCAGTTTCAAAAAGTTTCTCAAATTGCTTTAAACAATATAAATCGCAAAAATCCCTTTTCTTATCATACGGGCATCTGAAACAATAAGGATAAGGTACAAACATTGCCCTGTCCCCGAAATGACCAAACCGCTCCCTGTACCTGAAGCTTGAGGTAATCGCTGATGCGCCTAAGGTCCTGCCATGATAACCGCCCATAAAAGCGAATACCAGGCTTCTGCCGGAATAATTGCGTACTAATTTTAGCGAATCCTCTAAAGCGCTGGAACCTCCGACATTAAAATGAATTCTGCCCCTTTCTTCGAAAGTACGCTCATTTTTCTGTGCCAATTTTGCGGCAAGCTGGATCTTCTCCTCATGCAAATACTGGCAAGCAAGCTGCGGCAGTGTATCAATCTGTTTCTTCAACGCGGCATTCAGCCGTTTATTCCTATATCCAAAATTAGCCGCTGAATACCACATCTGCCAATCTAAAAACTCCACCCCTTCCCGGTCATAAAGATAGCTGCCATCGGAGCTCTTGAATACATTTAGCTTTTCAGCATAATGCACGGTATCTCCCCATGAACAATATTTGGCCTCCAGGTCCAACAGCTGATCGCGCGTAAATGTTTTCTCATTCTTAACTACCTTAGTCAATTGCTTTGAGCTCATGCTAATTTCCTTTTTAGTTGGGTAAACACCTCTTTTAAATTATGGAAGACCACATGATCCAGCTTGTTATCTTTAAAATACTTGAGTAAATTGTCCTTTGCAAAGATCAAATGAGCGTATTTAGCCGGGCAGATGTCTGAAGAACCATCGCCAACATAAATTATTATAGAGCCTTTTGGCGTTCTTGCCAAAAGATTTTTTGTTTTACAATGCGCGCAAACCTGGCAATCCTTATTCTTAAAAGGATAATCCGTAACAACTTTATCCCGGGGAAAACTCAATTTATTAGCCAAAACCTTGAGATTCTTTACTCCGTTGATCTTTAAGATCCGGTTAAGTATATAATCAAAGTTGTCGCTTAAGACTACGGTTTTTACTTTCTTGGCCTGCAGGAATTTATAGAGCGGCTTAAAATAAGGATCAAGCTTTATCTTGGGCAGATAGGCGTCGAGGGATTTCTTATTCAGATCCATGCCCCTGAGCTGACCTTCCATGCAGGTTTTTGAACCAATCCTGCCGCTTTTCCACCTTTTTTCCAACTCTACCCAGCGGTCATCCCGCGAGAAAAGCAAAAGCATGTTGTCAAAAACATCACAAGTGGCGATGGTGTTATCAAAATCAAAGAATACAACACACTTTTTAGGATTAAACTGATTATTCTTATCTACCATATAATTAGACGGAAAAAAACCCCTATTTCTTTATAGGGGCAATATCAATAAAGTACTGATCTTTACTATTCTAACCCTAAGCCCTATAGCTGTCAATACCCATTTTTGAGGGTCAGGCACTAACTCAAAGCTAAGGGTGTCCCCATTGTGGGCCACCCTTCCGATTGGATCAGTGCCTGACCCTAATCTTAGGCAGGGTTAAAAATCCCGGCTAAATCCGCCTGGCAAAAGATGCATCTATTTTTCGCTATGTGCAATTTACTTATTCTAAATCCCTCCCTTTTAATAAGCACTTTCCTGCATGCAGGGCACAGAGTATCCTGGCCCCAGGAGCTAAGATTACCGGCATAGATATAACGTAACCCTGCGGCATTGCCTAAATCACAGGCCAATTTAAGGGTATGGAGAGGAGTGTCCTGATAAGCATCAAATTTATAATCCGCATGAAATCGGGAGACATGCCATGGAATATCTCTATTTACCCCGGCAATAAATTCGGCAATCCCGGAAAGTTCATCCGGGGAATCATTTTCACCCGGAATCACCAAAGTGGTAATTTCTACCCAGATTCCGGCATCCCTTAGCCGCAAGATTGAATCAAGCACAGGTTTAAGATGGGCAGAGCAGATTTTCTGATAAGAGCTATCCTTAAAAAATTTTAAATCAATGTTAGCCGCATCCAGATAAGGCTTAAGCAAATCAATAGCCTGATCAGACATGTAACCGTTGCTTACAAATATATTATATAAACCCGCTTCTTTAGCTAGCCTTGCTGTTTCTAAGGCAAACTCAAAATAAATCGTGGGTTCAGTGTAAGTGTAAGCTATGCTTTTACAATTATTCTGTTTGGCTAAGCTGATAACTTTCTCCGCGCTAAAATCCTCTCCTAACTGCTGACTAGAGGGGTTAAACTGGGATATCTCCCAATTCTGGCAAAAGCCGCAACGAAAATTACACCCCGCACCGGCAACAGAAAAAGCAAGGCTGCCGGGGAGAAAATGATACAGCGGTTTCTTTTCAACCGGATCAACGTTAGCGGCAACCAGTTTGGCATAGTTATGAGTATATAAAATCCCCTTGATATTCTGTCTTACTCCGCAAAAACCGAATTTTCCTTCTTGAATTATACAGCCGTGGCTGCAAAGCTGACAATGCACCTTCCTGGATTCCAAATGGGCGTAAAGTAAAGCTTCTTTCATATCAGTAAATGCACAAACCCGCTTTTGGGCAGGCAGGCAACCTTATGCACATTATCCTGAGTTTCAGGGTTATGCCGGTAAAAAACTTCCATATTTTTTAAGCCGATAGTATCAGAATACGCAGAGGTTATTTGAGAAGATAAATGAATAAGATCCTGGGTCATTAAACCTCTAGCCAAAGAGGTAGGTCCGGCTAAATCCTTTTGTGGAAAAAACAGGTAATCACCTGGCCTGGCCAATTGCATAAGCAATCTGTTTTCGCCCTCATCCCTGCCCACAACCAGCCTGGACTTTTTCTCTAAGCGGAAATGCCTGCCCACTTTTAAAAGCGCAAGGTTATCCAGATTTAATTCTTCATGCCGGAGTAGCTCCTCTAATCTTTTAGAAAAACAGGGGTCGGTCAATAAGCAGCCACCTGCTGGATTAGCATACTTACTTATACCTAATTTCTTTGCCAATTGCATCTGCGGAGTACGCATGCGGCCATTAAAATTAAGAAGCTTGTCCCGCCTGACCCAACCTTCTCTTTCCGGTAAACTAGGAGGAAAAAACTGCGCGGATAAAGGCCGCAGCAATAAATCTTCCAGCCCGCTTCTATGTTTAATTAGCTTTAAGGCCTGCTTAGTTTGAGACATAGGTCGCTGACCTAACACTTCGCCGGTAATAACAAAATTTGCTTTTAATTCTAACAACAGTTCTTTGGCCTTAGTAAACATGAGAATCTTGCAGTCAATACAGGGATTCAGATTAGAACCAAAACCGTAACGAGGATTTTTTATAAGAGACAGAAATTCAGTTCCCAAATCAAACTCAAGTAATTTTATTTCTACATCAGCAAAACTATTTTTTACATCAAGCTTGCAAAACGGAATCTTAAAATGCACGGCGATAACTTCAATACCCTGATCTTTTATCAGTTTGGCGGCTAATAAACTATCCAGACCTCCGGAAACTAAAGCCAAAGCCCTTATTTTCATATCAATATAATTTGAATGGTTTGACTACCCTGGTAAGAAACCCTTTGCTAACGCCATAAATGCTATCCCCAGCAAGAAAGCAAAAAAAGCAGCAGTTGCGCGCTTAAGGTCATTTTCTTTATGCAGCTCAGGAATAAGATCGCTGGTGGCAATATAAATAAACCCCCCGGCAGTAAACGGCAATATAAAGTTCGTAAAATTTCCGATGATATCGGATATAAAATACCCGATTACTGCTCCAATTACCGCCATAAGCGCCGAGGCAAAATTAAACAAAAGGGCCTTTTTCTTGCTGAACCCTCCATATACCAAAACAGCAAAATCACCCAACTCCTGAGGAATCTCATGCAATATAATTGCCAAAGTAGTAACCAGGCCCAGTTTTAAAGAGACCATAAAGCTTGCAGCAATTACCATGCCGTCGATAAAGTTATGGAACCCATCACCTACCAGATTCAAATAAGTGAAGGCGTGGATTTTACAGGCGCCTTCCTCATGGCAATGCCGCCAATGCAGATATCTTTCCATGAGGAAGAAGATTATGATCCCGAAAATAAGGTATGAAAATACTGTGTTGCTGTTATTATTTTCCAGAGCTTCCGGAAGGATGTGCAGAAAGGCTCCGCCGATAAGCGCGCCCGCGGAAAAGCCGATCAGGCAAAAAAGAATTTTATGCAGCAGATTCCCATTGATGGAAAGAGTAAAAATACCCACCAGGGATATAAGGCTGACTAAGGTTGTACTGCCCAGGATCCAAAATAAAACCATATATAGGGAATTAGCCTAAACAGGGTTTTCTGCCTTTATTGGCTTTCTTAGAACGCCAGTTAAGTTTTCCTCTACGTTTTCTTTTTCCCATATCTAATCCTTGTAATAAATTAGTGGTACATTTAAGGTGATATAGCGCGCTGCTTCAAGCAGACATTCATAAATAACCTTGCCCATGGGTGTGCCGGCATATTCACTTAACCCTGCCTTAAAAAACTTATCATGGGGAGTATTTATTTTATTCCCGGGATTTTCCACTGCCTGACTTTGAATATCCCGGCTGCTTATTACATTTGAAGTGGCGCGATCTACAATGCGCAAGCTCAACTGCATAGTTGCTTTGTTTAAGGGGGTTCCTAATAAACCGCCCATAAAACTGCTCGCAGCGCTTCCTCCGCCTGCTACCCCGGATTTACCGCCTGAATTCTCCGGGACAAACTCTATAATCCCCACGCTAATGATTAAATCCGTCTCCGGCGGAGAAACCATTACAAAGCGCTTGGTATTGTTTAAAATACTGACAAAATATTCTTTTAATGCCTGGCCGAGCTCCGTATTAAGACCGGAGGTCTTTAATTCAAAATCGCTAACTGCTATTTTAGCCTTAGGGCCAGAGTATCCTTCTAAAGGATCATCCGCCAGATACTTACTGTCCGCAGACTGCATTCTTATTGAAGAACATCCTGCGACAAATAACGATAAAACTAAACAACCAAATAACTTAAAGCTTTTTTTCATGCCTGTTTTTAATATATTACCGATTAGCCCGGCTGTCAAGGGAAACCTAATTACCCCCTTCAGCTAAACATTCTTGCCAGCTGTCTGACTCCGGAGATGATCTTAAATGGGTGCTCTCTTTTAATTTCAGCTATGCCGCTTGAGCCGCTGGTTACGATTATCGTCTTGACCTTTGCGCGCCTTCCGGCTTGCGCATCAATAACCATATCCCCCACATATAAAACTTGTGATTTCTTAAGAGCAAACCTTTTGATTATTTTATTCAATATTTCAGGATCCGGCTTGCCGCGTTTTAATTTATCGGCACAAAGCACATAATCAAAAAATTTAATTATACCCAGGTGTCTTAATAAAATAAAGGAAAACCTGCTTGGCCGGTTGCTGGCTACTGCTAACTTGCAGTCCCGGGCTTTAAGCTTGCGCAAAAGCATTCTGACATGCGGATAAAGATGCGATTGCCTAAGCAAACTAAGCTTATGATGGTTACGATATAGGCGTAAAGATCGTTTTAAATCATGCCCGGGCACATATGGCTTAAGTAAATTCGCATCTCCCCAGCCCACCAGACGGCGGATAAGCCTTGAGTTTTTAGGCTTTATCCCAAGTTCACGCATTACGTAATTAAAACTGCTGCATATGGCCGCATAAGCATCTATTAAGGTGCCATCCAAATCAAAAATAATCAATTTAATATTCTGCATAATGAAAATATAGGCAGGGTTTAGAAGCCCTGCCTATTTAAAATAACATCTAATGTTAAGAATATCTACCTACTACGCCTATTTTTGAGTAACCGGATCTGATGTTGCACTTGCCGGAAGTGCCTGCTCAACGCCTACCTCTGGGGTAGCTGCTGATTGTTCCGGAGCAACCTGAGTGTCAACCTGTTTAGTATCTCCAGCCTGCGCAGGAACAACGGCAGAAGAATCCGGGCTTTCAAGGCCAATATTTTTGGCAATATTTTTGCCGTCTGGCCCAACCGCATAATCTATACTCAGGGTATTTTTAATCTTTATTTCATCAAAGTTTTTAATATTTTCAAAGGTAGTCTTTTCATCAACAACTAAAACAATATCCTTTTCCTGGTCTGTTTCATAATCAAGGTATTTTAAAGTGATTGTTTTGACTGCGTTGTCTAAATTAACCACCTCTCCCCAAACCCACTGCGTATCATTTTCATTCTGCGAAGGAGCCTGAGGGGTAGAAACAGAAGCTGCAGATTCTGCAGGGCTGACAACAGGATTCTCAACGCCAACCGTAACTTCTTCAGCAGCAAAAGCAATAAGCGTAGTTACCGTAATTAGGACAGTAAATACAAAAACAGCTATAATCTTCCTTGAATCCATCTTACCCCTCCTTTATTAGGGTTTAAATTAACACAGATTTTTTAATTTGTCAAGTTATCTATAAAAAGGCAGAAAAATCAGCGCCATCATTACAATAAACGTAGTAATCAAACCTACGCTTAAACCCACCCCAAACCAGTTAAGAAAAGTTATCTTAATGCGTTTCTCCTTCTCAACAATACCTATGGCTACAATATTAGCAGTAGAGCCGATAAGGGTTATATTCCCTCCCAGGCAGCCGCCAAAAAGCAAAGCCCACCATAATGGCTGCAGGTTTATATTTAAATTCTGGAATCCCTGTACCACAGGAATAAAGGCTGCCACTAAAACTACATTATCTAAAACACTTGAGCCTATCGCGCTTATCCAAAGCATGGCAGAAATCAAAAGATCCAGGCTATTGCCGCATGCCGCCAGCATATGCTTGGCGATAAACTCAGTTGCTCCGGTATATTTTAATGTCCCTGCCTGGACGAATAAAAGCAAAAAGAAAAGCAGCGTCCACCATTCTACGTCTTTTTCGATATACTTCCTGGCCTTATTATGTTTCCAGATCATTACCAGACCGCTGGCTACAAGCGGCACAACCAACAAGACGGTATTGGCAGGCAGGCCCCAGGCTATTTCCATGCGGCGGTGCAGGGATATAAAAATCAGCATCGTTGCGAATATACCCAAATTTATCTTTAGGCTTCTTTCCGGAGGCACAGATATTAACCTGATCAGTATTTCATTAGCCCCCAGCCTCTGCATTTGTTCATCAAGAAATTTGATCGGCTTCCTATACCAGAACAGAAGAATCAAAATAGTAACCAGTAAACACAGTGCCGCCAAAGGAAAAGCCTTAACAATAAAATCTTCAAAGCTTAGGCCGGATTTTGAGGCGATGAGTATACCGATAGGATTGCCCAATACCGTAGCCGAAGACCCTATATTTGTAGCTAAGACTGAAATTATAACAAACGGTACGGGATTGACTTCAAAATAATCGCAGATTTCCAAGACCGCAACAACCATAAAAATAATTGAAGTTACTTCATCAATAGTACAGGCAAGTAAAGCAGACATGAGACCTATGATAAGGACAAATTTTCTGCCGGTTAATTTTGGGATACGCAAAATAAGGCTGACAATCCAGGTAAAAACCCCGGAATCCTTAAGCAATCCGATAATCACCATCATCCCTACCAGAAAAAGGATTACCTCGAGCGAAGAAAATTCAATAACATGCTCTAAGTCAATGGTTTTAGTCATCAGCAATACGGAGGTGCCGATAAAAGCGAAACTAAGACGAAAATCCCAAAAGAAAAGAGTCCCGAGGATTGAGGCAGAGAATATACTTATAGATAAGGCCTGATGCGCATTCATTCCGGAAGAACTGGCATAGAACCCAAGGCATAGGGAAAGAGAAAGCAAAGAACACAGCTTAAGAGCCAAGCTTTTCATTGATTAAAGGAATCTTCTTGCGTCATACTTGTTAATAAAGAGACGCTTTGATACGCGAATGTATTTTATTAAAAACAGCTGTTGCGGATATAATCTTTAACAGGTCACCTGGCACAAAGGGCAAAAAGCCAAGCAAAAATGCCTGGCTAAATGAACAGGACAGAGCGATTTTAAGCCAAAGCATCCCGCTAAACAG
>Ga0247841_10004844_pt1 | contig 22526 bp, 25 predicted proteins | sample LaCruzMarch2015__2_FD_192410 | JGI IMG/M metagenome (GOLD analysis project Ga0247841, IMG submission 192410) | Freshwater microbial communities from meromictic Lake La Cruz, Castile-La Mancha, Spain - LaCruzMarch2015_18m | ecosystem: Environmental > Aquatic > Freshwater > Lake | place: Spain... | reverse complement strand
CTCGGGCGGGCGGCGCGGGCGGGCGCGCGGCTGGCCGCGGAGGCCGCGCCGCGCCGTCTCCGCCCTTTCGGCGCTCGTCGATCCGGAGGCTGAACGCGCGACCGGACGGAAGGGGATGGTCATGCAGTATCATTAGTCAGCGCCATGATGGTGTTAACGACTCATTGAGTCGTTCTCTCCCATGTCGCGTCGCGCCCGCCCTTCGTGCAGCGGATCTCACGGTTGTCCCGAAGCTCGCCAGGCACGCGCACGATCGTGGGCCGACTGACCCCTGGGCAGGCTCGCGCCACGTCGGCGTAGCGAAACGTCGTCGGGAGATGCCGGATGCAGTCGCTCACCATCTCGCGCTTCGCGCCACGGCCCGTCCCCATCTGTCCGACTCTCTGCTCGAGCTCCAGGTACGCGGCGATCAGGATGCCGTGTGAGTACTGCAGCCAGGGCGCCAGGTCGTGGCGGCCTTCATGCCAGCCCTCCGACGACGCTTGCAGCGCCTCGTAGTAGGTTTCCCTGGTGTCTTCGATGACCTTCTCGAGACTGATATACCGCCCGACCTCGTGGCCCTCGGACCGCCGGCGCAACCTTCCTCAACGTCAGCGCAACACGCCCTTCATCTTCGTGGGGCAGACTCCTCATCAAGCCATACAACGGCAACGACGGCTGCTCCCTCGGCCGTCGGGACCTGACTGAGTCTCGGTGCGCCCCCACCGAGTCGGCGTCCCACTTGCCTGAGCGGTTCACCTCCTGCGCCCGGGAGCCGCTGGCCCCACATGGGCCGCGACGACTGCCCCCCAGTCGTCGCGGCCCATCCCCCTTCTTGGGCGCGAAGGGCAGCATCCGGCCGGTCTCGTCTGCGTCGCACGCTGCTATCGCACTGCGGCATCGGTCTGTGCCAGCGGCGCGTCGGCGGGCGCGGCCGGCCGGCCCCCGGCGAGATGCGTGACGAGGACGTGCACGCCGAACAGCACGGCGCAGAGGATGCCGGCGCCGGCGCCGGCGATCGGCGTGGCCGCCCGGCGTTCGACCTTGGTGACCTCGTTGCCGATCGCCGGGCTCACGACGGCCTCTCGGGAGGTCGGGTCCCGTCGCCGCCGCGATCTCGCGGCGCGACCGCGCCTCCCGCCAGGAAGTCGGCGACCCCGGCGGCCACGGTTTCGTGGAAGTTGTCGAGGCCCACGAGCTCCACGATGCCGTTGCTCTCAAGGTTCTCGCACAGCGACGTCGTCGCGCGGGCGAACGCCAGCGCGACGTCGCGCTCGTGCAGCTCCGCGATCAGCTCCTTGAGCATCGCCGCCGCTGTGGTGTCGAGGTACGGGACGGCGCCGGCGTGGATGAGGACCTCGCGCACCGGCGGGGTCTGCCCTTGCACGAGAGAGCGCACCGTGTCCTGGAACCAGCGCGCGTTGGCGAAGAAGAGCTCACCGTCGATGCGCAGGATCACGAGGCCGGGGATGGTCTCGTACTCGGGGTGATCGTCCACGCCGCAGTAGCGCAGAGCCGGATCGGCGACCGCTCCGGGAGCCCGGCCGAGGATGGCGCTGCTGGGCCGGTAGGCGCGGAACACCAGCGCCAGCAGCGAGACGACCACGGCGATGACCAGGCCCATGAGAATGCCGAACACGAGGACGCCGGCGAAGCAGGTCAGAGCAAGGAGGAAGTCGGTGGAGTCCACCCGTCGCAGACGGCGCAGCGCGCGGATGTCTATGAGGTGGGCCACGGCGGCGATGACGATCGCCCCGAGGACCGCCTCGGGGAGGTCGTGAAACAGCGGCAGGAGGAAGAGCATCGTGACGATCAGGAAGGCGAAGAGGATGACGCCGGAGAGCTGCGACTTGACGCCCGAGGCGTCCGCCACGGCGGAGCGCGAGAGGCTGGCATCGACGGAGAAGCCCTGAAAGAGGCCGGCCCCCAGATTGGCGACGCCGAGGGCGACGAGCTCCTGGTCGGCGTTCACCTCGTAGCCGTGCTTGGCGGCGAAGGCGCGCGCCCCGGCGATCGACTCGGCGAACGCGATCAGCGCCAGCGCCACGGCGTCGGGCAGCAGATCGGTGATGTCCCCGAGGCCGAAGCTTGGGAAGCTCGGGCGGGGCAGGCCGTCGGGGATCTCGCCGACGATCTGCACGCCGTGGTCCTGAAGTCCGAGGACGGACACGGCGGCGATCCCCAGCACGACGGCGACGAGCATGGCGGGCGCCTTGGGCGCGACGGCGCGCAGCGCGAAGATCACCGCCAGGGCCGCGACCCCGAGGGCCAGGGTGGTCAGATCGGTCGCGCCGAGCTGCCGCAGCAGCACCCCGAGCTTGCCGAAGAAGCCGGTACCGCCGGCTTCGACGCCGAAGAGCTTGTACATCTGCCCCACGCCGATGACGAGCGCCAGCCCGGCGACGAAGCCCGTCAGCACCGGGCGCGCGAAGAAGTCGGCGATGAAACCGGCGCGGGCAAGGCCGGCGGCCAGGAGGAACGCGCCGACGAGCAGGGCGAGCAGCGCCGACAGGGCTATGAAGCGGCCGCTGTCGCCAAGCGCCAGCGGCGCCACGGCGGCCGCCGAGTACGCGGCGACCGCCGAGCTCGGGCCGACCGTGATCTGCCGGCAGGTGCCGAGAACTGCGTAGGCCAGCAGCGGCGCCAGGGCGGCGAAGAGGCCGGTCGCGGGCGGCAGGCCGGCGAGCGAGGCGTAGGCCATGCCCTCGGGCACGAGCACCGCCCAGACCGCCAGCGCGGCGACGAGGTCGGCCCGCAGCCAGCGCCGCTCGTAGTGCGGCAGCCAGTCGCGCACGGGCAGCACCGGGGGCTTGATCTGCGACCAGCTCCAGACTCGTCTCTCCACGCACCCTCCCTCGCCGTCGCTCACCCCTGAGGCCGGGCTGCCTTGAGCGGCATTCTACAGGTCATGGCGGTCGTGGCGGCCATGGCGCCTAGCCGGCGCCTTGGCGAAGGTCGCCGGGAACCGTCTCCGCGCCGAGCGCCGCCGCCGCGCGGGCGACGCTGACGACGAGCCGGCTCGGGTCTGCGGCGCTCCTCGGCGGCGCCGAGATCGCGCAGCAGGCGCTCGAGTCCGGCGCGACCTCCGTTGACGGCGATCCGCACGCGATGCACACTCTGCTCGGCCTGCTCGGGCGACTTCGACTTCTGGTTCGACATCGTCAACCCGTAGGTCTGCGCAATGCCTGATCGACGCGGAAGTTCACCGTGACCGGTTTCTGTTCTCGCTCTGTGCTGTCGATCGTCGCCGTCGGCCTCGTCGCGCTGGCGTCGGTCATCCGCTCCGGGTGCTCCTCCGGCGCCGACAACAGCAAGGCGCTCGAGGGCAGGGTCTGGAAGGCGACCGAGATAGCGGGGGTGACAACGGTCCTTGCCGAGAAGGGGACCGAGGTCACCGCCGCGTTCGCCGCCGGCGAGCTGTCCGGTTCCGGCGGCGTGAACCGCTACACCGCGACCTACGAGACCCAGGCCGGAGACGTGATCAAGATCTCGCAGCCTGCGGCGACGCTCATGGCAGGCCCGCCGGAGGCGATGGCGCAGGAGCAGGCGTGCTTCGCGGCGCTGACCAAGGCGACGAAGTTCGCCGTGACCTCAGACTCGCTGACGCTCATGGACGACCAGGGCGCCACGCTCGTGCGCTACGCGGGCGTTCAGCCCACGGCGCTCGAGGGCGCCGCGTGGGACGCTCTGGCGTACAACAACGGCAAGGGCGCCGTGCAGGGGCTGGCTGCGTCGAGCGCCATCACCGCCACGTTCGGGTCCGACGGCGGCCTGGCCGGCAATTCGAGCGTCAACCAGTAGACGACAACGTGAACGACGTCGGGCGACGCGATGTCGATCGCCGCACAGATCGTCTCGACGCAGATGGCGGGGCCCGCGGACCTGGTGCAGCAGGAGGCCGCGTATCTGGCGGCGCTGCCGCAGACCGCCACGTACACCATCGAAGGCGACGGGCTCTGGCTGCGGAACTCCGCCGGCGCGGCGCTGGCCCACTACGTCGCCAAGTAGAAGGGCCGGGGCACATCGTTGTGCGGGTATCCCCGGCTTTGCCCGTGGCGAGGATCGCCGAGGCCATCTCCCAGAAGGCCGCGCGGGATAGGATACGATAAGGTCTTGACCGCGCGGTGACCCTACTGCCGGTGTGCGGACCGCACGACAGGGGAGCATGGAGGCGCGTTGACGATGGTGTCCGATCCGGTCCTGGTCGAGAGGGCGGCCTGATGTCCAAGCTGCACTCGGTGGCGCACGCTCCCCTGCACTTCCGCGTGCGCCCCCTCTTGCTGCGCTTCATCGTGAACGCCCTGTCCCTACTGGTCACTGTGGCGATCGTGCCGCACGTCTTCTTCGCCGGCGACTACCGCATCCTGTCGTGGCTTCTGATCAGCGCCGTCTTCGGGCTCCTCAACGCCTTTCTCAAGCCGCTGCTCCAGATCGTCATGCTGCCCCTGATCTTTGTCTCGTACGGCCTCGTCGTCGTCCTCATCAACACCGTCCTGCTGTGGACCCTGGCCTGGATCTTCACGGAGCGTTTCCAGGTGCAGCACATCCTCTGGGCACTCGTCGGCGGCCTCGTCTGCGGCCTGGTCGAGGGCCTCCTCCAGAACCTGCTGGGGCTCACGCCGCCGATCGTCGAGGGAGGCCCCGAGGCCCTCAAGGACGCGATCGCGAAGAGCAAGCGCACTCTCCTCGAGAAGGGGCTGCTCGCCGTGACCGCCGAAGAGACTCCCGATCTCGCCGCACCGGACGAAGACAGTCCCGCGCTCGCCGCGGACGGCGCCGACGGCGCGCACGCGGATCGCGCGAAGGGAGGCGGGTCATGAGACGCTCCTCGCTCGACAAGTTCCGCGAGAACCTCCGCCTGCAACAGGTGTACAACACGCTCCTGCGGTATGGGTACGATGCGGCGCTGAACAGTTCGGATGTGGTCGGGGGCTTCCGCCATGCCATGCAGACCTGGGCCTGGCGCCTGCCGAAGGGCTGGGAGGAGCCGGACACGGCAGTCAAGCTCCGGCTCATGCTCGAGGAGCTCGGGCCCACCTACGTCAAGATCGGGCAGATCGTCTCGAGCCAGGCGTCGGTGCTCCCCATCGAGTGGGCGACCGAGCTGGCGAGGCTTCAGGACGCCGTGCCCCCCTTCCCCAGCGACCAGGTGCGCCAGCGCATCATCGAGGAGCTGGGAGCGCCGCCCGAAGAGCTCTACGCCTCCTTCGAGCCGCACGCCTTCGCGGCGGCCTCCACCGCCCAGGTGCACCGGGCCACGCTCCACGACGGCACGCAGGTGGCGGTCAAGGTGCAGCGCCCGAACATCTCGAAGACGATGCGCGCCGATCTCGGCATCATGCAGAACGCGGCGCGCGTCGTCTCGAGCAGGTCGGAGTCGGTGCGGGCGCTCGACCTCGTCGGCATGCTCGAGCAGTTCTCCTCGGGCGTCCTCGAAGAGCTCGACTACCGCGGCGAGGCCTACAACGCCCTGCGCCTCGCGGAGAACATGGCGCGCCTCCCCGGAGTGCACGTCCCGGCGGTCTACGGGGACCTCTCGACGTCCACAGTGATCACTCAGGAGTTCATCCACGGAGTCAAGGTCAGCGACGTGGAGGCCATCGAGCGGGCGGGTCTGGACCGCGACGAGATCGCCCGCAACGCCCTCCGCGCCCTCATCAAGCAGCTGCCTGTCGATGGCTTCTTCCACGCCGACCCGCACCCGGGCAACCTCCTCGTCGACCTCGACACGGGCGTGCTCACCTTCCTCGACCTGGGGATGATGGGCGAGATCGATCTGCAGCAGCGCCTGCGCCTCGCCCAGCTCATGATCGTCATGCAGCAGCGCAACGTGGACGGCATGGCCGGCGCGCTGCGCAGCATGAGCACGCCGTTCAGAGGCGACGTCGATGAGAAGGCCTTCCGTCGGGACTTCGCCCGCCGCGTGGGGCGCTACATGAGCCAGGGCAGCGTGGTCTCGTTCGGGCAGGTCGCCGGCGAGGGCTTCGAGCTGCTGCGCATCCACGGGTTGCGCCTCGACGCCGAGCTGACGCTGGCCGTCAAGGCGCTCGTCCAGACCGAGAGCGTGGCCCGCGCGCTGTCCACGAGCAGCGGCCTGCTCTCCGAAGGCGTGCCGATGCTGCTCGACATGGCGCGCGAGGCGATCACCGGCGAGAAGATCATCGCCGAGGGCAAGAAGCAGCTGATGAGCGTGGCCGGGCAAGTCGTGGAGCGCATCCCGACGCTCACCGAGGCCACTGCCAAGTGGCTCGATCAGTACCAGAAAGGCCGCTTCGAGGTGACCATCGACACCTCGGCGCTCACCAAGGAAGTCAACAAGCTGACGCGGCTCGGGCGCGAGATCGTCATCGCCGTCATGCTGGTCGGGATGTTGGTAGGGTCCGCCGTCGCTTCGCACGGCATCGCGACGGCCAACGTCGATGGCGCCGTCTGGCGCATCCTGGCCAGCATCGCCCCCATCGGGTTCGTGGTGGCGCTGATCCTCAGCTTTCTCATCGTCATCCGGCTGACGTGGCGCTGGCTGCGAGGCAGGACGCCCGACGAGGATTGACGCAGCGCGCGCCGCGGATGACCTGCGCCTGCGTCGCGACCGAAACGCATGACCGGAGGTCACATGGGCGCGGCGATCGGCGAGATGCTCCCCCTGGCGATCGGCATCGCCCTCAGTCCGCTGCCGATCATCGCCATCATCCTGATGCTCATCACGCCGAAGGCGCGCAGCAACGGCCTCGCCTTTCTCGGCGGCTGGATGCTCGGTCTCGCGGTCGTCGGCGCCATCGTCCTCATCGTGGCCGATACCGCGGGTGTCGCCACGTCGAGTGGGCCGTCGCGGACGGTCAGCCTGATCAAGCTGGTGCTCGGCCTGCTGCTTCTGGTCCTGGCCTGGCGCCGGTTCGGCAAGCGCCCGAAGGCGGGCGCCGAGGCGCCCATGCCGAAGTGGATGAGGGCGCTCGACAGCTTCACGCCCACCCGCTCGCTGGCCATCGGGGCGCTGCTCTCCGGCGTCAACCCGAAGAACCTGATCCTCTGCGCGACGGCTGCAGCCGGGATCGCTCAGTCGGGCCTCAGCGGCTTCCAGCAGGCGGTGGTCCTCATCGTGCTCGTCATCATCGGCAGCCTGGGCCTCATCGCCCCGGTCGGCGTGTACTTCGCCATGGGCGACAGGGCGACGAAGGTGCTCGACGGCTGGAAGACCTGGCTGGCGGCCAACAACGCGACCGTGATGATCGTACTCTTCGTGGTCTTCGGCGTGACGCTGATCGGCAAGGGCATCACCGGGCTGTCCTGAGCCCGCCGCGAGCGTGAGCGCGCCCGCCGGGGCCGCCGCGCCCGCCCGGCCACCGCCGCGCCCGCCTGGGCGCCGGGGCGGCGGCTGCGGCGGACAAGCGCCTGCCGGCCGGGGGCCGCCCGGCGGGGTAGTGTAGATCGGTAAGATAAGGAAAGGCCCTTTCCTTATCTTACCGATTCGCGACATGCCGCCCGGCCGCGGGTCGCCCGGCCGCGGGTCGCCGGCCCAGCGCCCACGCCGGCCGCCGGGGCCGCCGCGCCCGCCCGGCGGGGTAGTACCAAAAGGTAGGACTGGGGTATCCATTCAACCGGTGTAGACTGAGGCAGTGAAGCATCCTCGTGCCGGCATGCACTATCCGCGGTCCGTGGGCGAGCTCCAGGCCTGGTTCCGCACCGATGCGGACTGCCTCGACTACCTGGAGTGGCTGCGCTGGCCGGCCGGCTTCGTCTGCCCGGGCTGCGGCCACGCTGGGGGCTGGCGGCTCGGCGATGGCCGCTTCATGTGCCCCGTGTGCGGCGCCCGCAGCTCGGTGACGGCGGGCGCCATCTTCGACCGCACGCGCACACCGCTCACGGTATGGTTCACCGCCTGCTGGCTGTTCGCCGCAGGCAAGGACGGCATCTCGGCGCTGAGCCTGCAGCGGACCCTGGAGATCGGCTTTTGCCAGACCGCGTGGGCCATGCTCCATCGCCTGCGCGCGGTGCTGGTGCGCCCCGGCCGGGAGCGGCTGACCGGGATCGTCGAGGTGGATGAGACCTACATCGGCGGTGAGGAGCCGGGGCTGAGCGGCGGCCCGGCCAGGGGCAAGAAGGTCCTCGTCGGCGTCGCGGTCGAGATCCGCCAGCCGCAAGGGCTCGGCCGCTGCCGCATGGCGCCCCTGGCCGATGCCTCCGCCGCCTCGCTGCACGCCTTCGTGAGAGATCACGTCGAGCCGGGCGCGAGGGTCGTCACCGACGCCTGGCAGGGCTATCACGGGCTGGAGAAGCTCGGCTACGTCCACGAGCGGCGCAGCCAGCGCGCCGCCCGCGCCCGCGGGGGACCCCGGCGGTCTGCCCGCGGTGCACCGCGTCGCCTCGCTGGCCAAGCGCTGGCTGCTGGGCGCCCATCAGGGCGCGGTGGACGACGCGCACCTGGCCGGCTACCTGAACGAGCTCGTGTTCCGCTTCGACCGCCGCCGCTCGCGCAGCCGTGGGATGGTGTTCTACCGGCTGCTCGATCTCGCCGTCGCCCACGACCCGGTGCGCTACCGGGACCTCATCGCCCGCCCGCGGCCCAGGGCGGCGCCGCACGCGCCACCGGGGCCGCGCGGGCGCCCGCCGAGCCTGGAGCGCCCTCCGGCGAACCGCCCGTGGAGAGCTGTCGACCTCGGTTCCTCCGGCTAAATGGATACCCCAGAGGGAAGATAAGGATTCCTTGACTGTCGCCTCTCGTACGGCCGTCCGCAGGCTCGCTCGCCGGGGGGAAGATAAGGATCCGCCGGAATTCCTTATCTTCCCTCACAGTGCTACCCCCGTCCCGGCGGCTCCGCAGGCTCGCGGGCGGGCGGCCCCGGGCGCCGGGGCGGCTGCGGCGGACAAGCGCCTGCCGGCCGGGGGCCGCCCGGCGGGGTAGTGTAGATCGGTAAGATAAGGATTGGCCCTTTCCTTATCTTACCGATTCGCGACATGCCGCCCGGCCGCGGGTCGCCCGGCCGCGGGTCGCCCGCCCGGCCGCGGGCCGCCCGCCCGGCCGCGGGCCGCCCGCCCGGCCGCGGGTCGCCCGCCCGGCCGCGGGCCGCCCGCCCGGCCGCGGGCCGCCCGCCCGGCGGCTCCCGCGGCCCCACGACGCGGGGCTGTGATCGAGAGCATCCCCGGCAGCGCTACGCCGGGACGGCGCCGGTCTCGATCATCTTGGCGTCGAGCTTGGCCTGCATCTCCGCCGCCTTCTCGGGGTCGTAGTAGGGCCCCTCGGGGGCGGCCATGTTGTGCAGTTCGAGGGGATCCTCGCGCAGATCGTAGAGCTCGTACTCGGACCCCGCCTCGTGGGCGGGGTCGAAGTACAGGGCGTACTTCCACTCCGCCTCACGGAGGCAGCGGATGTGGCTGGGCTGCCCCACGACGCTCGCGCCGATGGTCTCGTCCGTAGTGAAGAGCACGGCGTCCTGCACCGTCGCGGTCGGGTTTCCGGGATGGTCGATGGCATCGCGGATGATCGGCGTGAGGTCGCGTCCCCTGAACGTCCATCTGTCGCGCTTCGGCGCCTGCCCCAGGGTCGCGAGCGTCGGCATCAAGTCGATCAGGGTGGCCAGGGCGTCGGTCTGCACCGGTTTGGGGAAGAGCTTCGGGTTGGAGACAACGAGCGGCACGTGGATGGTCTCCTCGTAGGCGTTGTAGCCCTTCTCGCGCATGCCGCCGTGGGCGAGCCCCATCTCCCCGTGGTCGGACGTGCGGATGACGATCGTCTTGTCGCGCAGGGCGGGGTTGGACTCGAGGGCGTCGATCACCGTGCCGATGCGCCGGTCGGATCGCTTGTGCAGGTAGGCGTAGAAGTTCACGTAGTCGAGCCTCTTCCGGGGGTCGGGCAGCGTGCCGATCCCCGCCGCCCACATGATGGTGGAGCGCGCCTGCGCCGTCGGCTTGAAGTTCCCGAAGGGAGGCTCATGGGCGGTCTCGGGGAGCGCGATGCCCTGGGCGAAGCACTCGGGGGCGCACTTGCCGTAGTTGTCGGACCCTTGATACGGCGGGATGTCGCTGTAGCTCGGCTCGTCCCAGGTGTCCGGAAAGCCCATGAGGTCGTGCGGATTGACCAGCGTGACGATGAGCGCGAACGGCCTCGACGAGCGAGGGTCCGCGCGCTTGAGGAAGGCCGCGGCCTGGGCCGCGTACTGGGCGTCGTAGTCGGTGTCGCCGCCGCCGAACGTTTGCGCCTGCTGGTCGGTGCCGGCATCGGGCGGCAGCCAGCCGAGGAAGCCGTACTGCCTGAGGTCGCGCGGGCTCTGCACGGCCAGCGTGCCGGTGGGGTCTTTGCTGATGTGCCACTTGCCGCGGTACTGCACGTCGTAGCCGGCCTCGGCCAGCAGGTTCGCCATGTTCTTGCGGGACGGCTGCAGGGTCGCCTGGTCGATGGCGTCCATGCCGTACTGCAGCACTTCCGTCACGCCGTGCTCGGGGGGATAGACGCCGGTGAACAGCGAGGCCCGGCTCGGCGAGCACATGGAGGCGCTGCAGAACGCGCGCCTGAAGGTGAGTCCGTGCCTCGCGAGCCGCCGGCGATTCGGCAGATGCTCGTCAGCCCAGCCCTCGGGCCAGTCCCGCGGAAAGCGCTCCTGGTCCGTGATGAGGATCACCAGGTTCGGGCGCTTCGACGGCCGGCCGGCGCCCTCCGCGCCTTGGCCTGCGCGCGCGTCCGCGACGCCGGGAAGCGCCGGCAGGGCGAATCCCGCGGCCAGCGCGGCCGCGCCTTGCACAAACTGCCGGCGGTTCAGGCCAACGTCTGGAGGAAGGGATTCTTCGAATGGATCCGTTGGCATCTCGCCTCCTGTGGGCGCGCCGGTTCGCGCGGCGCTCGGGCCTGGCCGCTGCCTCTAGGATACTGCCTTCGTCGATGCGTGGGGAAGCTCGTCCTTCGAGGACTCCCGCGACGTCGCGAGTGGATCAGAGCGTTGGCGATGGCCTCGCCGGAGGCCCGTAGCGGCAGCCGCGCCGGCGGCTCTACCGGTGCAGGACGTCGGCGGCGAGGTCGAGCAATGTCCGTGCTCGGCGGAGCGTCGTCGTGAGCTGGCGCCGCGTTATCGGGATGAGCCCGTACTGCGCGGTGTCCTTCAGGTTGAGCAGGTCGATCAGGGCCTTTGCGGCTCGGTCTCCGAAGGGAACGATCTGGCGGAGCAGAGCTACGGCTTCGCGGTGATCGTCGCCGCGCGAGCGGCGGCCGAGCGCCGCGCAGCAGGCGGCGTCGGCGGAGGCGATCCCCGAGAGAACGGCGAGCGCCGCCGCGACGCTCCGGGAGGCCGGGATCTCCTGCTCGCCGGCTACAAGCTCGGCGACCTCAAGCGCTTTCTGCGCGTTGTCCAAGCGCGTGCGCGCCTGGGCGCGGTCGCAGGGCTGCGTGCGACCACGTCGCTCTGTCACCCCGCCACTCCCAAAAGCTTGGTGGGCGCCGGACCGGCGAGGGTGATCGCATCTCGGCGCAGCTCCTCGACGACCGGCGGACGTTCGTGACGGAGTCGGCCAAGGTCGGCCGCCGAGACCTCGGAGAGCCCTGCGTGGTTGCCGGTCCAGGCGTAGACATGGTCGGAGAGCCGCTCCAACTGTGCCCGCCAGCGCAGGTCGTCCTCGGCGACGCGAGCCGGCCGGACGACGAAGACGTCGATGTCGCTGCGCGCGTCGCCGTCGCCGCGTGCGGCCGAGCCGAACAGCGAGACATGGGCGGGCGCGATCTGCCATTCAGCGATCTCCGCGCGCAGACGGCGCTCGAGCTCCTTACGGATGCCGGCGAGCAGCTCGATCGCGGGGGCTCCGAGATGCTCGCGGTTGAACGTGTACAAGTAGGCGTTCCCGGCTTCCTCTGAGCGCACGACACCCTCCCCGGCCAAACGCCGGAGGACAGCGTTGACCGCCGGCTGCGACCCGGCCCGTACGAGGCGGGCGACCTCGCGGCCCGTCAGAGGACGCGTCGTCCCGCAGAGCACGAGTAGAGCCTCCATGTCGATCGGCGAACGGATCAGCGCCCACGGGTGTGAGAGGTTCATGTCGATAAGTATAGCACTCAATTGAAATCAAGACTCATCAGCCTGGGTGGCCGGGAGTTGCGACCGATGCGCGCGTTCCCGTCCGTCATGCGCGGTTTCTTTCAGCGTACGCCCGTCCGTACAAGCGCCAACGGCAAGCGAGCGGCGGCAGGGGCCAACCGTTTCGCGCAGGTGAAGGGACGGTGTCCGGCGCGCCGCCATCACTCGCGATGTGACCCGCGCGCCGGACGGCGAGACGGGAGGTCATCGGCGTGACGCTGATCGGCAAGGGCATCAGCGGGCTGTCGTGACCTTGCACGCCCCCGGACTCTTCGAACCCCGAGGGCGTCCCTGCGTCGAGGTGCTCAGAGGGGCAGGGACGGTGGACGGTCAGGCCGGGTGACCACAGGGCTACAATAGCAGCCGGGCGGAACCACGCGTGGAGAGCCGGAGACGGAGGGCACGGATATGGCAGACGACCAGCAGCAGGGCGCTGAGGCCATGGGCATATTGGAGGAAGCGGAGCGCCGGCGTCACAGGCTCCTGGACCTCGAGTTCGGTCGGAAGGCCGACTTCGATGACCCGCGGCACGAGTGGCGGCGCCTGTTCTCCGAGTTGCTCGGCACGTTCTTGCTCGTGCTCGTGGGGGCCGGCGGCGCCGTCGTCAACGCGCAGTCCCACGGCGCCGTCAGTCGCGCGGCCGCGGTCACGGCCCCCGGCCTGATGGTCATGGCGATCATCCTCTTCATGGGCGCCGTGTCGGGGGCGCACCTCAACCCTGCCGTCAGCCTCGCCTTCGCGGCCCGCGGCGACTTCCCCTGGCGACGCGTGCCCGGCTACGTCGTCGTCCAGTTGCTGGGCGCGACCCTCGCCTGCCTGTTCCTGTGGGCCGTCCTCGGCAAGCTCGGGATGCTCGGCGCCACCGAGCCCGGCCCGGGGATCAGCAGCACGCAGGCCATGCTCATGGAGCTGGTCCTGACGGTCGGCCTCGTCAGCACCATCCTCGGCACCGCCTCCGGGGCACAGAACGTAGGCGTCCTCGGCGCCCTGGGCGTCGGCGGCTACATCATCCTCGCCGGCCTCTGGTCGAGCCCTATAAGCGGCGCCTCGATGAACCCGGCGCGCTCGTTCGGTCCCGACATGGCGCTGCTCGACTTCACGAACTACTGGGCCTACGTCGTCGGCCCGATCGCGGGAGCGCTCATCGCCGTGGGCTTCGCCTGGATCCTGCGTGGTGGCGGCGGAGGTCGGACCGCGGACGCCGCGGCGCAGGGCCGCGTCGGCGCCTTGCAGACGGGCGACGACCAGAAGTAGACGGCGGCGGCGCGCCGGGGCGGCGCGCCGGAACCGCGCGCCGGGGCGGCGCGCCGGCGCAGAACGCGAAGGGGCGGCCGATTGGCCGCCCCTTCGCTTCGCGCGGTTCTCGAAGCCGATGTTACCCCTCGTGCTTCTTCGCGCCGAAGGCGTGCTTGAGATCTTTCTCCTGCGCCTCGGTGAGGTTGGAGCGCACCAGCGTGGCGTTGGTGCCCTCGACGGCGGCGAGGAACTTGTCCTCGGTCATCTGGCTGATGAGCAGGAACCAGCCGGCCTTGCCCGGCGGCACTGCATCGCCCATCTGCTCGAGCACCTGCTTGTCGATGCCGGTATTGCCGAGCTTGCCGAAGAGCGCGCCCAGGCCGGCGCCGATGGCGAGGCCGAGGAAGGGCACGAAGAAGAGCAGGCCGAAGAGCATGCCCCAGAAGGCGCCGCCCAGGGCGCCGACGCCGACGAGGCTGTGACCGTGCTTGACGTGCGGCTTGCCGTCGGGGTCGCGCACCACTTCGGCGGCGTCCTGCAGCTCCACGATCAGGTCCTTCTGCAGCTCCGCGAGCTTGAGGCCGAAGCGGTCGGCCTCCATCTCGTTCTCGAAGCCGAGTACCATCAGTTCACTCATCTGCACTCCTTTTTGTGATGTCCGGTCTGCGTTCGGCCACGCGGGAGCGAGGCTCTTGACCCCTTTTCAATGCGTCATGCCCCAGCGACGGGTGAACAAACCGCCGCGGCCGGCGATGCCGCCGGGTCACTCTACCAGATGCCGCCCCCAAGGGATAAGATACGCCAACGTCTCGTGACCGCGCGGTAGCCTCAAGGCACGCGCCGACATCGCCATCTTCGTGAGAGGAGCTTGGCCATGGGTTGTTGCCTGCTGGCTGCCGTAGGGAGCTTCTTCCCTCGGATCGCCCTGCTACTGATGTGGATCTTCACGAACTACGTCGACCGCGCCTTCACGGGCATCTTGCTGCCGCTGGTCGGCCTGGTCTTCCTGCCCTTCACCACCATCATGTTCTGCCTCGTGTATAGTCCTGCCGCCGGCGGAGTGGTGGGCGCCAACTGGATCTGGGTCTTTCTGGGGCTGCTCCTCGACATCATGTCGTACACCAGCGGCGGGTACGGGCAGAGCCGGCGCTCGAGCGCGTCCGCCGACTGAACCCGGATCGACACAACGAAGGAGCGCAGATGACACGTGCACACGAGCCCGGCGAGGGCCGCGGCTGGATCGAGCTCGTCGGCCTGTTCTTCATCGTCGCCGGCGCCTTCAACGTCATCGCCGGCGTCGCGGCGCTGACCAGGCCCGAGGTCTTCCAGGAGGATGCGGCGCTCATCCAGCACATGTCCTTCTGGGCCTGGGTGTGGTTCGCCCTCGCCCTCGGGCAGGTGGTCATCGGCGCCTTCGTCCTTCGGCGCTCGCGTACCGCGCGTGCCTGGGGCATCGGCTTCGCGCTCGCCGGGTTCATCGTCTGGTTCGTGGCCTTCGGCGCCTTCCCGCTCTGGAGCCTCACGCTGTTCGTCATCTACGGGCTCATCCTTTACGGCCTTACGGCGTACCGGGAGTACTTCCGCTGAGCCTCCCCTGACCACCTCCGAGCTCTTCTCCAGCGTCGTCGGCCCCGCGCTGGCGATCGCCGTGAACCCCGTACCGATCATGGCCTGCGTCACCTTGCTGTCCACCGCTCACGGCAAGCGCAACGCCCTCTACTTCATCGCCACGATGTGGCTCATCATGCTCGGCGTCGGCTCGGTCTTGATCTTCATCGCAGGCAGTTCCGCCAGTTCATCGACGAGCACCGGTGGCGCCGGCGTACAGGCGGCCTTCGGCCTCATCTTCCTTGCGATCGCCGTGCAGCAGTGGCGCACCAGACCCGAGGAGGGCAAGGACCCCAGGTGGATGAAGGCCCTGGACAAGGCCGGGCTGGTCGCCGGCGTGACGCTCGGCGTCTCGCTGACCAACTACGCGCTGTTCACCAGCGCTGTGGGCAACATCGTCAAGTCCGGCTTGAGCGCGTCGGTACAGTTCAGCGCCCTGGTCTTCTTCACCATCATCGCGACCTGCACCATCATCCTGCCGCTCATCATCTATCTGGTGCGGCCGGTGTGGGCCCGGGACAAGCTCGGACGCCTCAGAGACTGGCTCATGCTCCACAACCGCGTGATCCTGATCGTCGTCTTCGGGCTCATGGGCCTGCTCTTCACCGTCCAGGGCGTGATCGGGCTCCTGGGCTGACCGGCGGGCTGGATCAGCGAGATGGCGATCCACGCCGGTCGGCGAAAGAGGTTGCGCAGGTGACGCACGGTCATGAACCAGCTGTCTGCGAGTGCGTCAATCATCGTCTCGCCTCCACGTCGGCCTCGCAGAACGCCTTGACTGCGTAGCTCCGCCTTGAGGTCGTCGGGCGAGTCACCTCACCGTCGTGGGGCTGCTCTTCGCGCTCGATGACGATCGCGAGGCGGCGCGCCAGGCGATCGGCCTCGTCCAGTTAGTGCGTCGTGCGCAGGATGGTGAGGCCTTCGTCGCCGGCCAGGCGCGCGATCTCGGACCTCAAGTCCACGCGCGCCTCGCCGCGATAGGTCTTGACCAGTCCGTGCGCTTCGCTCGCATTGTCCATCTCCACCATCCCTCCCTCCCGCCCGGAGCTCCGCCACCGGGCGCCGGTACGCTTCCAGCGGCGAAGAGTGCAACAATCGGATTGTTAGATTGTCAAACTGTCATTGTGTGGTACAGTATCTGGCGTGAACCAAACCGCAACCTGATCCGCGGACCTGGTGGGAGTGTGCCCGCGAAGCTCCGGGAGGAGAGATGAAGAAGGATGAAGCCTCACACGTGACGCTGGTCGATGAGGTGGGCGTGGAGCTGAACGAGCTCCGCCGCGCCGGCGACCAGCTCGATGAGGCCGTCGCCCTGCAGTTCGGCCTCAACCGCACCGACCTGCGCTGCCTCGGCATCCTGTACCGCCGTGGCCGCGTCACAGCCGGCGAGCTCGCCGACGAGAGCGGCCTCACGCCGGGCGCGATCACTACCGTGCTGGACCGGCTCGAGCGCGGCGGGTACGCGAACCGGCTCGCCGACCAGGCCGACCGCCGCCGCGTCCTCGTCGTCTCCACCGTTGCGACCCGCCAGATCGGGGCCCGCACCCAGGGCGAGGTGGAGCTCGCGACGCGCGCCCTGCTCGAGGAGCGCGCGGACGGCGAGCTGACGGTGATCCGCGAGTACCTGCGCGGCACGCGCGGCGTGTACGAAGACCAGATCGCCGCGCTCACCGCGGAGACGGCGCCGGGGGCCGGCGAAGCCGCGGCCGGCGGCGGCGCCGACGTGCAGAGCCACGCCCCGCGCGAAGGGGTGACGGCGGGGCGCCTCGAGTTCACCAAGGGCGCCGCCAAGGTCAACCTGCGCGGCGACGGGTCACTGACCGAGCTCTATCGGGCGACGTTCGAGGGGCCGGCTCCCGAGATCACCGTCAAGGGCGGCACGGTCACCGTCCGGCAGCGCCGGCGCTTTCGCCCCTTCGACTGGCGCGCCCAGTCGGCGGACTTCGCCCTCACCACCGCCGTGCCGTGGGACATCTCGCTGCGCGGCGGCATGTGTCAGCTCGTCGCCGACTTCAGCGCACTGCGGGTGACGGCGCTCGAGGTCACCGGCGGAGCCAGCGACATCGAGGTCACGCTGCCCGCCCCCGTCGGCATCGTACCGGTGCGCGTGTCGGGCGGCGCCAGCGAGGTCCTCCTGCGCCGCCCCGCCGGCGCCGAGGCTCGCGCGGAGATGAACGGCGGCGCGAGCCAGCTCGTTTTCGACGGCCAGCGCCTTGGGGCCGTCGGCGGCCGCATGGTCCTCGCCTCCGGCGGCTTCGCCGAGGCGGCCGACCGCTACGAGATCCGCTTCACCGGCGGCGCCAGCCAGGTGACCGTCGCGACCATTTGACGACGCGGAACGGGGGAGCCGGGCGATGAGCCAGCCACTGCGGCACAACCGTGACTTCATGCTGCTGTGGAGCGGGCAGGTCGTCTCTGCCCTCGGGACCGCGGTCTCGTCGGCCGCGTTCCCGCTGCTCGTCCTCGCGCTGAAGCAGTCCCCGGCGAAGGCCGTGGTCATCGGCGCCGGCTGGGTGAGGGCGGCGTGCGCGAGCCCGGCCGTCCAGCATGCGCCGCGGGTGACGGCCATCGCGGCCGGACTGGAGGCGTCGGGAGCCACGCCCGCGCCCTGGCGGCTTCGCCCGCGACCCGCGCGTGCGATACGCTCACGTCATGAGCCCTGATCGATCATCACGTCCGTGGGAGCACGAGGGCATGCGCATCGAGGGCGGGCGCCTGCTCGTCTCGGGACGCGACGCCGAGGCGCTTGCCCGCGCGCACGGCACGCCGCTGTACGTCTACGACCTGCGGCGCGTGGCCGAGGTCACGCGCGCGCCGCGCGCCATGGCCTCACCATCGACACGGCGCACTTCCACCTGGCCAACGCGATGCTTGACGACGAGCTTGCGGCCTTCGACGAGGCGCTCTCCGCCGCCGGGCTCATGGTGCGCCGGCTCGTCGCCGCGGGCTGCCCCCTCGAGGAGGTCAACGTCGGCGGCGGCCTGGGGACGCCGCTGCACGAAGGCGAGCGGCCCCTCGATCTCGATGCCTACGCCGCCATCCTGGCGCGCCACTTCGGCGACCTCGGCGTGGCCGTCGGCGTCGAGCCCGGCGAGCTCCTCACCAACGAGGCCGGCCTGCTGCTCGCCGAGGTAGTCACTGTCGAGCGGCGCATGGGGACGACGTTCGTCGGCCCGGACTGCGGCTGGAACGTGATGAACGACCATCTCATCTACGGACACGACCTCGAGTACGTCGTGTGCGGCCGCGCCGGCGCATCCCCGGCGCAACGCGTCACGGTCGCCGGCCACATCAACGAGGGCGACGACCTCTTCGGCGAGGACGTCCCGTTCCCGGAGGTCGCCGAGGGCGACATCGTCGCCATGCCCAGCCTCGGCGGCCAAGGGCCTATCCCGGTAGGGATGTGCGTGCGGGGCGTTCGTGGACCGAGCGGGGCGGTCACGAGACGGTTCCCTCGTAGCCCAGCTACGTGGGGATCCGGGGAGGGGCCGCATCCGCGATGCGTCCACGGGCGCATCCGTGCGTGCAGACCTGGCGGGATAGGCCCCAAAGCCACAGCATGTGGACCGACCACTGCGGCCGGCCGCGCGCCGGCGCGCTCTTCTTCGAGGAGCGCGCGTCCCAGGCTCTCTCATCACGGTCTTTGGACTCTCGCGGCAGCTTCCGAGCTAACGCGTCGTCGAGTTGCGAAAGTGCTGCTGCGCGGTTTTCGGAGTGTCGGCTTGCATTACCCGTTGCAGTGCCCCCCTCAGCGCCGGGGTGCGTAGGCGCTGAGGTCGAAGACGTCGTAGAGGCGCTTCTGGGTGGCGTCGGTGTCGGTGATCATGCGCTGCGCGCGGGGCCTGCCCTTCTTGCCGGTGGGGTAGAGCAGGACGGTCTCCTGGATGCCGGCGAGAGCGCTGAGCAGCTCGCGCACGCTGAGCTCGAGGCCGGCGCGGTGCGCCTCGCGGCGCATCAGGTGGGCGACGGTGAGGGCGAGCACGCAGGTGAAGACGTGGACGCGGATCCTCGCGTCCGTCCAGTGGAACAGCGGCGAGAAGCCGACCACGTGGGGGTCCTTGAGCTGCCGGAAGCCGGACTCGACATCGTTCTGCGAGCGGTAGCCGGCGACGACCTCGGCGACGCTCCACTCATCCTGGTCGGTGACCAGCAGGCGTTTGCCGAGGATCTCCTCCTCAAGGTCGCGGCGCGCGGCCGCGTCGACCTCGAAGGTGAGCCGCATCTCGGCCGGCGCCGCGCCGCTCAGATGAGCGTGCAGGACGCGCGCGACCCAGCGCGGCGCGCTGATCCGTGCGACCTCGGCGAGCACGGCGGCGCGCCCCCGGCGCGCCCGGCCGCGGGCCAGGGTCGCGGCCAGCTCGGCCAGCGCCCGCGTGGCCTTGGCCAGGGTCTGCTCGAAGCCGCGGCACTGGGCGGCGTGCAGGGTCGCCGAGTGAGTCACGATGACCCGCTGCGCGACGCCGAACACGGCGGCGCGGGCGTCGTGGGCGGTGAGTCCGGGGAAGCGCCCGGGGTCGACCGCCCGGAAGCTCCCGGCCGGCAGGCCGAGCAGGTCGGGGTAGCCGGCCGGCGGCAGCGAGCCCACGTAGTGCAGCCCGACCTCACGCAGACGGGCGAAGTTCGCGGCGCTGTTCCGCCCGGCGTCGAAGACCACCGTCGGCGCCTCCCAGGGGTCATCCGCCGCGGCCCCCTCGCCGGGGCTGGTGAGCAGGCTGCGGTAGCGCGCGCTGAGCTCATCGAGAACGTCGGCGAACTGGCTGACGTCGGGGCGGCTCCCGGGGTAGGCGTGGCTGCTCACCGGGACGGCGCCGTCGCGGGTCACGACGAGGGCCAGCCCCACGAGGCGCAGGTCGTGGCGCTTCTGCTTCGCGTGACCGCGCTGCGCGAGGGAGGCGCGCTCGTTGCCGCTGTCGATGAAGGTGGCGAAGTTGGTCACGACGAGGGCCAGGCCCGAGAGGTCGAGGCTGAACTCGCTGACCAGCGCGGTGCTGATCGCCCGCTCCGCGGCCGCCAGCCTGGCGCCGTCGAGGACGTCGAGCGCATCCCAGAAGCGGCGATGGTCCATGGCCGCCGCCGGCAGCCTTGTGAAGCGCGGCCCGGCGGTGCCCGCCCACCACTCGGCGAAGGCCAGCTCCGAGCAGGGCGCGACGACGCGGTTCAACGTGGCCAGGGCCACGTAGGTGCCCACCGACACGGCCGCATCGGCGCGCCGCGGCCCGCAGACCTCATCGATCGCCTCGGCGACCCGCATGCGCTTCAGCATCCCCCACACCGCGGCGAGGTCACCGAACTTCTTGTGCTGGCTGCGCTCCGGGCTGCCCGCCGGCGAGGCCGAGAGGCGGGCCATCACCTCCGCGGCGCTGCCCAGGTACCGCTGGCTGACGATGCGCGGCTTACCGTCCACGCGCGCCGACTCGACGAGGTAGTAGTACGTCTGCTTGCCGCGCTTCTTTCCTACAATCGATGGCATATCTGGGTAATACACTATCCGACGCTCAAAGTCAAGCAGTGACACGCGGATTTCCCCCGGTAACAGCCTGATCCAGGCCTGGGCCAAGCTCAGGTAGAACGGCTCACGATTGAGCTGGCCTGGAAACCGCCGCTAAAAGCTTGTCGGGGAGAAGCGATTCTGGATGCAGCGCCCGCCCACCATGTGTTGTGGCCATGCGCGGAACCAAGCCACAATATCTGGTAGTCACACAGCGGTTTCGGGCCTTGTGCCGACAGACTCCTGGCGGCACCCTCCTGAACCGGACCGCCACTCGAAGCCGCACACGCTCCCCAGATGCGCGTTCGGAGGCTCGCCTGAGCCCAGGTCAACCCCAAGGCCCGAGGACGCGCTTCTGGGATCCACAGTCGAGCGGGCCCGATGCGGGCTCCTGTTGGCAGTCGGCGGCAGTTTGAGGCCGGCGGGCGGTCAGTCTCGGGACGGACTTCCATGGAGTGCGGTCTGGGGTCGAAAAGTGAACTCAATGTCAACCACACGCACACGCCAGTGTCCGCCGACCGTGCGGAAGGCAGGCACCTTGCCGGCTGCGATCCAGCGGCACATCGTTGACTCGTCGACGCCGATTCGACGGGCGGCTTCGGCGGCAGAGATGAGGCGCTTCCCAGCGCTCACGATGCCTCGATGCCATCGAGGAACGTGATGGTATCTTTGACGCCCATCCAGTCAGACAACGGCTGGATGTCACTCCTGCCGCCCTTGACTCGGACAATGCGCTGGACCTGACAGCGGCCGTCCCTGACGGCAACGCCGAGGATCTCGTCACCGACGCAGCGCATGTCACTCGTCACGCCGGCGCGCTCTCTGGCCTCACGTGTGGCGTCGATGATCGTGCGGGTCATGCATGCTCCTCCGTGATGGGATCGATTGTGAACTCAACGACCGTCAGGCCGTTCACCTTGGCGAAACGGTCTACTGTGGTCTTGACGAAGTCAGTGCTGTGGGAGTCGCCAGACTGCCAGCGCCGCTCGCTCCCGTCGGTAAAGGTGGCGGTCACCCGCTTGGTCATGGTCGGCTGCACAGTCGCCTCCCGTTTGGCGTTCAACTTCACAGCACCAGCATAGCCTTGGGTGCTACGATCGCAGCACTTCACGATGAAGTCATCGCAACCAGCAGCGCAGTCGAAAGCATCGTCTGCTGTCCGGGCCAGGCGGGACGGCCGGCTCCGTCGTGTGTCGCTGCGGACGACGAGGCTCTGCTGTCCGTCAGATGTACTATGTTGGGTACCGTGATGAGGTCACCGTCCTGAACGCGACAGCCCAGACCGACCTACGGTTCATCGACCTCTTCGCCGGCATTGGTGGCATGCGCTTGGCACTGGAGCGGCACAAGTGCCCGCGTCCACGCTGATGACCCGACCAGGAGAAGACCGCCATGCCCATTGAGCCGCTTACCGGCGTTCCGTAGCCGATTGCCCTTCTGGGCCACCTCCCGATGAAGAACCCCTGCTCAGAGCCTTCTCGCGTAGTCAGAATCCGCGAAACGCATAGATGCACGCCGTGTCTATGCACAATCTCGCTTCTTCCCTGCTCAGAACCTACGTCTTGTGGACCATCGCGCTGACCAGATGCGGAACCCAAGGCTGCGTTCCGCAGCTGATCGCCCTTCTGGCCCACGTGCCGACCAAAGACCCATGCTCAGAGGATTTTCGTCTGGTCAGAAGTCGCACAAGGCATAGATACACGCCTATGGTTTAAGTACTTGCTATCGTGGTATTTTCGTGAGAGCATCTAGTCCATGTACTTACGCACCACACCGCGCCGGAACAAGGACGGCTCGGTGGTCCGCTTGCGTGCAGCTCGCGCACAACGTCTGGGACCCGGTGGCCAAGCGCTCACGCACCCGGGTGATCTACAACTTCGGGCGCGCCGATGACTCGAGCCGGGCGGCGCTCGAACGCCTCGCGGGCTCGCTCTCGCGCTTCCTCTCCCCCGAGGCGGCGCTCTTCCCCGCTGAGGGCGCGGGCTTCAAGTACCTGGGTGGCCAGCCGCTGGGCGGCGCCTGGGTGCTCGACGGGCTCTGGCGGCGCCTCGGCATCGACGCGCTGCTGCGCCGCCTGCTCGCCGGGCGGCGCCTCGACGAGCGCGCCGAGCGCGTGCTCTTCGCGCTGATCGCCAACCGCGCCCTGGCGCCCTCCTCGAAGC
>Ga0247841_10004843_pt1 | contig 22529 bp, 21 predicted proteins | sample LaCruzMarch2015__2_FD_192410 | JGI IMG/M metagenome (GOLD analysis project Ga0247841, IMG submission 192410) | Freshwater microbial communities from meromictic Lake La Cruz, Castile-La Mancha, Spain - LaCruzMarch2015_18m | ecosystem: Environmental > Aquatic > Freshwater > Lake | place: Spain... | reverse complement strand
CCATTGATCGTCTTTAAGTTCTTGAAATTTAGCCACAATGTTCCTCCGAAAGGAGAAACATCATATCAGAATCGTCACATCAATTCAAAAAATTTATTGAGATAGGTTCATACAGGTTATTAAAAATGATATCACACCTCTTCGTTGTTGTCAGGTGAATGGTTGTTTTTTTTGTATGACTGGTGTTTTTAATTTTTATTGAATCGAAACGGTTGTTAATAATAATTAGTTATGATATTTATGGAATTAATTGATTGTATGTGAATATATGGCCTGGTCGGTATCTAAGCGATCCTTTGGTCGGTATGTTAATCCCTATATTGAAGATATTAAACGGGATTTATGGGATGCAATGCTTTGGCGTTTAGGTTTTTACGCTGAAGAAACTCCTCGGGAAGCGCCAGCTGCAAATTTTGAGTATCCTGCAAATCTTTTGATCTATGATCGTGTACATCCGACAGCTGTTTGGATCGGTCATAGCACATTTATGATCGAAGTAAATAATCTCACATTTTTGACAGACCCCATTTTTAGTCCATATTGTTCGCCCGTTCATTTTCAGGTTTTTAAACGACGGCATGAACTTCCGATGACAATCGATGAACTGCCGCCGATCAACTGTGTTTTGATCAGTCATAATCATTACGATCATTTAGATGAAAAGAGCGTGATTTCATTGCATCGAAAAAAAAGCGATATCATTTGGATCGTTCCTCGAGGATTGAAACGATGGTTTGACAATCGCAAGATAGACTCAGTTTATGAACTTGATTGGGGTCAATCGCATCGACTCAATGATCATTGCCGGATCACTTCGGTTCCGACGCAACATTTTTCGGGTCGTCATCTATGGGATAAAAATCGCACTCTTTGGTGCGGTTATGTTGTTGAATGTAAAGGAAAAACGTTTTATTTCGTCGGTGATACGGGGTATAATCCAATCGATTTTAAACAAATCGGAATGAAATGGCCTTCCATCGATTTAAGCATGATTCCAATTGGAGCTTATGTTCCAAAAAAATTCATGCAGCCGGTTCATATCAGTCCTGCTGAAGCTGTGAATATTCATTGCGACACGGGTTCCCGGCTGAGCTTAGGTATGCATTGGAAAACGTTTCGCTTGTCTGAAGAGCCGATTGATTTGCCGCCCTATGAACTCTATTTAGCCATGAAAGAAAGGCGTCTTCCTTATGAGGCTTTTTTGCCTATCGATCCCGGACGAACGATCAATTGGTGAAATTTCTAAAACTTTGATGAAATCATATGGATGATTTTTATATCATCATTTGAATGCGATGGATTAATCCCGACCGGAGCTTTGGCCGCTTCATCAATCATTATATAGAAGATCCCAAACACAATTTGTGGGACGTGATACTTTGGCGTTTTGGCCATTACGATGAGCCTCACACGCTTCCTCCATCCGATTTTGTTTATCCTTTTGAGCCAAAGCTGTTTAATTCGAGCCTTCCCTCAGCAATCTGGATTGGCCATAGTACGTTTTTACTTCAAATTAACGGCTTATCGTTTCTTACCGATCCGCTTTTTAGCGAACATTGTTCACCGATTCCCATTCGTTCGTTACAAAGACAGCAACAACCGGCGATTGCCATTGATGATCTGCCTACGATCGATTTCGTTCTCATCAGTCATAATCATTACGACCATTTGGATGAAAAAAGCGTCTTCCAGATTCAACGAAATAACCCTTCCGTTCGCTGGATCGTGCCCGCGGGTGTAAAGCGTTGGTTTTTAAAAAGAAAAATAACCAATGTGAGCGAATTGAATTGGGGTGAAACATACTCGTATATGGATCGTTGCCGGATTATTGCCGTTCCCGCCCAGCATTTTTCGGGTCGGAGGCTTTGGGACGAGAATCGTAGTCTTTGGTGCGGGTTTGTCGTTGAATGTGGGCAAAAGACATTTTATTTTGTTGGCGATTCCGGATATAACTCAATTGATTTCAAGCGGATTGGAGAGCAGTGGCCTCTCATTGATCTCAGCATGATCCCCATTGGTGCATATGCTCCCAAGCGACTCTTGCAGCCGATTCATGTTTGCCCGAAAGAGGCCGTACAAATTCACTGCGATGTGGGATCTCGCTTGAGTTTGGGGATGCACTGGAATACCTTTAGCCTTTCTGATGAACCTGTCGATTTGCCTCCTTATGATCTATTTTTGGCGATGAAAGAGAAGCAGTTGCCTTTTGAATCTTTTTTGCCTTCTCAAATCGGCGTGCCCATCAATTGGTGAGTAGGTATAAGTGTTTTGGAAATCTCGTCTTTTTTTGATTCAAGAACATTTGAAAGTGATTCGTTTTTTTTATTTTCGCTCTTTTATTTTCTTTCTTGCCGATTTTGCGCTGGGAATCTCTTATTTCTTCGTGAATCCATATTGCGTCTGTCGCCGTTTTTTTCAGAAGAAGGGAGAAAAAAAGGTTCATGTATATGGAGAAACGCCGCTCACTCTTTGGGCGGCAATCGTAAAAAAAGCTGAAATCACTCGCAATGATCGTCTGATCGATCTTGGCTGCGGAAGAGGACGGCTCTGTTTTTGGACGAGTCTTTTTATCGGCTGTTCTACGATAGGCGTTGATTGGGTGCCTTCCTTTGTTAATCGAGGCAGTTTTTGGGCGCGATTTTTTCGTATCGCCCATTTGCGATTTCACTGTACGGGAATCTCTCGGGCTTCTTTAAGCGATGCCACCGTCGTTTATCTTTACACCTATCATCCGGATGAAGAGAAAATCGATTTTCAACAGATGCGCTCCGGTTGCCGGGTGATTACCGTATCTGAGCCTTTGCTCAAAAAGGGATTTGTCATAGATAAATCCATGAGCGCCTCCTTTCCTTGGGGAGATACGGAGATCTTTATCAACAAGAAAATTTAAGATTTGATCTTTACTGAAGTTCATAGCAAAATTTCTGCATCATGAAAAACTATTGCGAATCAATTTTTAGAACGACACGCCGACCAACAAGAGAGGTTATGGTTGGTTCGGTTGGAGTGGGGGGGCAAAACCCTATCCGAATTCAGTCGATGACGACGACGAATACCCGTGATGTCGACGCAACGATTGATCAAGCGATGCGTTTATCCGATGCCGGATGTCAAATCGTACGGATGACTGTTCAGGGAAAATTGGAGGCGCAAAGCTGCGAGAAGATTAAAAATGGTTTATTACAACGCGGTTACACCATTCCTTTAGTCGCCGATATTCATTTTTATCCTCCGGCCGCTCTGCTCGTCGCTGACTTTGTTGATAAGATACGAATGAATCCCGGGAACTTTGTCGATGCTCGCGCCAATTTTAAGCTGGCTGATTACGATGAAGCCGCCTATGAGAGTGAGATCGAAAGGATCGAAGAGAAGTTTTCACCACTCGTTGAAAAATGCAAACGATTGAAAAAATCTTTGCGCATCGGAACGAATCTTGGCTCGCTTTCAGATCGAATTATGAATCGATATGGCAATACGGCGCGTGGAATGGTGGAGTCGGCTTTGGAATATGCGCGGATCGGCCGGAAGCTTGATTTTCACGAAATGATTTTTTCCATGAAGGCGAGCAATCCGATCATTATGATTGAAGCATACCGCTCTCTTTCGTGCGAGATGATGCGTTTGGGGTGGGATTATCCATTGCATTTGGGTGTGACCGAAGCGGGCGAAGGGGAAGATGGGCGAATTAAATCGGCTATTGGCATTGGTTCTCTGTTGCTGGATGGCTTGGGCGATACCATCCGAATCTCATTAACGGAAGACCCTGTATGCGAGATCGATCCTTGCCGCCGACTCATTGACTTTATTGAAAAGCGAATGGGGCGGGGGATCGAGCCGTTTGAAGAGAATCATCGAGATGAAAAGCGTTCCGTTCGGCCTTTTCTTCACCATAATGGGGTAGTTGTTGTCAAAACCACGAACCAAGAATGGGAAGATCTTCCGTCGAACAGAAAAGAGCCTGAGATGCCGGATGCTTTTTGGATCGATCATCTTCCTGAATTTCCGGTACGGGATCGAAAAATTCCCGTTTTTGATTCAGATTCACTATCGATTTTATCTGGTGGACTTTGGCCGCAAGATATGAAACCTCCACAATGGATTCTTTATCAGCCGACACAATCTCCGATCCATGAAACAAGACGTCTGATAGATGATTTGAAAGAGAGAGGGATTGATGTTCCTGTGGTTCTTTGTCTTTCCTATACCTGTTCTCTAGAGGATTTGATCATTCATGCAGCCACAGAGGCAGGAGCGATATTGTGCGATCGCCTGGTAGAGGGAATTTGCATTGTGGCGGATCTTCCTCCTGAGGAAAAAAGCAAGTTAGGTTTCAATATTTTGCAGTCAGCCGGCATGCGATCAACCAAGACGGAATATATTTCATGTCCGGGTTGTGGGAGAACTCTTTTTGATTTGCAGACAGTCGCGCGTCGAGTTCGAGAGAAGACGGCTAATTTGCCCGGTGTGAAAATTGCCATCATGGGGTGTATTGTGAATGGACCTGGTGAGATGGCCGATGCCAACTTCGGACTAGTTGGATCGAAACCGGGAAAATTGGATCTCTATCACGGTAAAACCTGTGTGAAGAAAGATATCGATATCGCGGATGGTCCTGATCGGCTTCTCGAGTTGATCATTGAATCCAATTTGGGCTGAATGAAAGCTTTGGCGAATTTGCAATCCTAAACGGTTCAACATTAGAAATATGAACTAATCCCTAAATAAGGGATCTCAACTTGTCTTGATGAGGTCCTGGGGCAAGTCGTTCAATCAGATCTTGGGCAGTTACTCCATCAGCATTAGGAATATCTATTCTAGCGCCTCGATTCATCAAGTACTCAGCATTATCATATTGTTGATTTACCAAGGCCAGATGCAAAGCCGTATTTCTTTTGATCGGTTTTTCATCTTGAGCATCGATATTAATTCCTGAGGATAGTAACACAAACAGATCTTCAGTCGTTCCTGCCATCGCAGCACGTCTTAAGGCCTGTTCTTTTACTGCAACACTTCCTAGTTCATCAGGGTTTAATTTAAATTTTTGCAACACCGCTCGAACTCCATAAGTAGCATACTTCACTGCCAATCCCACAGCATTCGCTTTTACTTGATTTGCAACACCAACAATCCCTTCTGAATATGGTGCAATTCCCACAATATGCGTGATGTGATGTCGGCTACAGTAATTTAAAAGAGGCGTACAAGCCCCTTGAGCAGTCTCTGTAAAATCTAACAAAGGATCCGCAACAACACTATTCTTTTGCTGGCGATTTAGAAAATCGCTAACGGGGATGTAAAATTTTTTTTCAACGATCTTGCCGCCACTAACAATTAATCCCTCATTAAAAGTTGATTGACCAACTATCGCAAAACAATGGTTATTAGATAGATCGTTTTCATCAGCGGCAAAAACCAAACTGACAGGCGCTGATCTAAAGCGTAAAAAGTATTCTAATGCAAACCTCTGTGTCAAGTCCTGGCAAGCAGCTACTTTTAGCAAAGTAAGGGCAGCACATCGGGTTAATCCCGGTGCGGGATTGTTCTTCGCTTCACTTAAGAGAATTTGGCGTAAAAGGCCTATTTTTTCTTCTACCCGCCTGCACTCATCGCCTGAAGTGTTTTCTGGGGTGCGAATATTTTCTTGACGCAAAAGTGTTAATAATTCTCTTGAATGATCTAAGTTAATCATGGTTTGGTGCCAATATTTTGTTTTTCAATACTATCATTTTAATATATTAAAACGTTTTCTTCAACAGAAATTCTTCTTGCTGTTGATTCATATCATTCCAGCAGGATTGCGATTAAACGAGAGAAGAGATGCTCTTTTGTGCGGCAGGTTTGAGTTAACTGTATAAATAAATCTCTTTCGTAGCTGTTGAGATCGGATGGGGTATATTCAGGGTGAACACCCGACAGCAGCGCTTTTCCTTGCTCGACTTGGCATATGATGATCGCTGGGCTTTTTTCTTTCAGCTCATCGTAGTGAGCTAATACAGTTACATTCGCCGTTTCCGGGGTAAATGTGCACCCGCCGTTGTAGTAGACTTTTGCGCTTTTATTGGAAAAATAGGTTTCGCTGAGAGCAAGGGATGCGATGCGGGCGCCATGTGAATTTTCGTAGCAAAATTCTCCTAATCCTAGAGCCGGTCCGATTGCAGAACCTGGAAAAAACGAAAGTTCACGCGATCCAATTACCTCGAGAGGACCTCCTTTTTCAAAACAAACTGAGGCGCTTCCGTAATAGGCTCCGGCGCAGATACCGAAATAGCGACCGCCGTTGGCTACATAATTGCGGATGCGCCGGTTCGCGTCTCCTTGCAAGGCGAGTGAATAGGGAACGTCGCGGCCACCGGGGATGATGACCATTTCGGCCTTTTTTTCCCAGCCAGGTTCAAGGAAATTGTCGCGGGTTACCAGAGTAATTGGACGGTTCGTCACTGTTCGAAGAGATCGAACCGTCGCGCGGAGAGATGAAGGACAGACCCCATCATCTCGATAAAGAAAAATGCTTTTCATGTATTTTGAGGTACGATACGGTGATTCCGACTTTGATTAGCTCTCCCACGATGAATGGATAAAATCCCAAAATCCAAGCGCAACTCAAGCCCGTAAAATTGGACAGCCAAAGTGTTCCAATGATCAATTGAAGAATGCTGGGCAAGAAAAGCTTTAAAAATGCGGGCAAACGGCTCACAACATTTTTTTGTTCGAATAAAAAACCGATGAGATATGCCTGCAGGACAAACCCGAGCAAATAGCCGCCTGACGGCCCAACTAAACTCATCAAACCAAATCCGCCTCCAGCCCAGACAGGCATTCCCAAACCACCCTGGATCAGATAACAGATTACTGCTAAGGCACCTTTTCGGCTTCCTAACAAAGCTCCGATGAGCATGACAGCCAGAGTCTGGCCTGTGATAGGAACGGGAGTGAAATAGAGGGGGATGCGAATTTGAGCCAATAGCCCAATAAATAACGAGGCACCAAAAATCTGAAGGATAGAAAGTTTTTTTATCTCATCGATCCATTCAAATTCGAAGGTTTTAGTCCTTTCCATCGGCTTCTCCATTTTTTACGATTCAATCATACATCAAAATGTGATTTAGGAGTATTAAGCCCACTTCATCTTGCTAATAATATCTTGAGCAATTTTTTCTATTTGATAGGGGGCTGAGCGCTCTTTTCCTCTTGCGTAATTATTACCATGGCCAAAGGAAAGATTTTTTTCGGTATCCAATATATGGACACATTCATGGATAAATGTTGCAGTCGTTTCTTCTACTGATCGATCCAGTTTATATTGATTAAGACGAATAACGTGTTCACCGGGAGTTGTCGCTGCAATCGCCTTTGACCAGATATACCAAGGTTTATACGTCTGAACGGAAACATCGATCTTTTTTGCAAACAAGGCGGCAATCTCTGCTCCGGAAACCGGCTGATGATTGGCTCTGTTTTTCGAATAATCAAAGGCTTTGATTTCTCGGATTTTTGAAAAAAATCCGCCATCTCCCTGCAACAGTCGGTTGGAAATGTCGATCGCTTTAGTCATGTTGGGATAATTTTTTGCAAAATCAGGTGTTTCAATTCTCATGACAAAACCTCTGTTTGTAAAATTTAAATTATATCTTAACGAATTCTGAATTTATGTCAATCGCATGAAAATCGAAGAGGGAATGAGTCTATTCACATTTATTAACCCGAGGGGTAAAAGGGTGACAACTTACTGGCTGCGGCTTCACCATATCAATCCTCTCTCGTCGCCCATGGTTTTACCATGAGCTTCTCGTTCGGAACGCGGATGCTTTGATCTGGCTTTGCCTCGCTACGAAATTTGTCACCTTTTTACCCATCGGGTTAATACCTGAGAGTGTTATAGTAGCTATTTTATTGAAGACAGAGTGGCTATGAACAAACCGAAATATGATCCGCGTTCCGTTGAAAAAAAATGGCAGCGCATTTGGAAAGAGAAGAAAACATTTAAAACGGAAATCGATCCGTCAAAGCCCAAGTATTATATTCTCGATATGTTTCCCTATCCGTCGGGAGCTGGGCTTCATGTTGGCCATGTAACGGGTTATACAGGAACGGATATCTTAGCTCGTTATAAACGCCAAAAAGGGTTTAACGTCCTTCACCCGATGGGGTGGGATAGCTTCGGTTTGCCCGCAGAACAATATGCGATTCGAACGGGTACGCATCCCGTTAAAACTACACATGAGAATATCGATACCTACCGTCGCCAGCTCGAATCGCTTGGTTTTAGCTATGACTGGGATCGTGAGTTTGCCACTAGCGATCCGAAATACTACAAATGGACCCAGTGGATCTTCACTAAACTTTTTGAGAAAAATCTTGCGTATGAGGCTGAAGTCAATGTCAATTTCTGCCCCGCTTTAGGGACGGTACTGTCTAATGAAGAGGTTGAAAATGGCCGTGCCAAGGAAGGCGGTTATCCGATTGAGCGTCGTCCGTTAAAACAATGGATTTTGCGTATTACCGCTTATGCTGACCGTCTTCTGGCCGATCTCGATCTTCTCGATTGGCCCGATCATTTAAAAAAATTGCAAACGAACTGGATTGGCCGAAGCGAAGGTGCGACGATCTCTTTTGTCGAAGAATCGACGCAAGAACCGATTGTCGTTTTCACGACTCGACCGGATACTCTTTTTGGAGCGACCTATCTCGTATTGGCGCCGGAACACCCGCTTGTTGATCGAATCACTTCAAAAAAACAGAGTCTTGAGGTTAAAAAATATCGAGATCAAACAGCTTCTAAAAATGATATGGAGCGAACCGATCTGGCTAAAGAAAAAACGGGTACTTGGACGGGCGCCTATGCTCTGCACCCGGTGACAGGCGTTCGGATCCCGATATGGATCGCTGATTATGTGTTAATCGGATATGGCACCGGCGCTGTGATGGCCGTTCCGGCGCATGATGAGCGCGACTTTGTGTTTGCCGGCCTGTTTCATTTGCCGATTCACTGTGTTTACGATCCGGATCTTTCGCAAGCGAGCGAGGGGGAAAGTCTCGATCGCGAAGACTATTTTAAAGGCAGGCGATGCTGGACGAAGGGCGGTCGTGTCATTCATAGTTCGCATGGAGATTTTTCATTAAACGGTTTGTCTTTGGACGCGGCAAAAGAGGCGATGATATTCTATCTGGAGCTCCAGTCAAAGGGAAAGCGTACGGTTAATTACAAGTTGCGCGACTGGCTTTTTTCTCGGCAGCGCTATTGGGGCGAGCCAATTCCGATTGTCCATTTTGAGGATGGGACAATGCGCGCTCTTGAGCTCGACGAGTTGCCGTTGACTCCGCCGCATTTGGACGATTTCAAACCCGCAGCGAGCGGCCAAAGTCCTCTGGCGAAGGTTCGTTCTTGGGTAGAAATCGACGATTCTAAAACTGGAAAAAAAGCTCTTCGAGAGACAAACACGATGCCGCAATGGGCTGGGTCGTGCTGGTATTATTTGCGTTTCTGCGATTCCCATAATTCGCAAGAGGCGTGGAGCTCTGAGGCTGAAAAATATTGGATGCCGGTCGATTTATACGTAGGCGGCGTCGAACATGCCGTATTGCATTTGCTCTATGCCCGTTTTTGGCATAAGGTGCTTTATGATTGCGGATTAGTGCATACTTTGGAGCCGTTTATGACGCTCCGAAATCAAGGTCTTGTTACCGCTCGTTCATTTAAACGACCCGGAGGCGGTTATGTCGCTCCCTCAGAAGTTGTTGAAAGGAACGGCTCTTTCTATGCCGTGTCCGATGTAGAGCCGCTCATTGTTCAAACAGAAAAAATGTCGAAATCAAAGCTCAACGGGGTCTCTCCCGATGAGATCATTGACGAATTTGGCGCCGATGCGCTGCGTCTCTATGAAATGTTTATGGGGCCGTTTGATCGGGAAAAAATCTGGAATACCGATGCGGTGAATGGCTGTAAACGCTTTTTGAATCGATTCTATGATCTCATCTATTCTGATAAGATCAATGAGAATGAATCGGAAGCGGCTTTAAAGCTGGGACATCGCCTGGTGAATGCTGTTACGAAAGATATTGAGCAGCTGCAATTCAATACGGCGATCGCTCGAATGATGGAGTTCCTCAACGATTTTATTCCTTTGCCTGCCTATCCGCGCTCTGTTTTGAAAATGGCGGTGCAGATGCTCTATCCTTTTGCCCCGCACATTGCTGAAGAGCTCTGGGAGCAGTTGGGAGATCCTCGATCGTTGACATTTTTACCGATCCCGGATGTTGATCCTCAATATTTGGTCGACGCAAGTGTGACTTATATAGTTCAGATTAATGGTAAGTTACGCGGTCGTTTTGATTTGCCAAAGGATAAATCAGAAGAGGAGTTGATGGAATTTGTTCGCATGCAGCCTGAAATTGTCAAATATTTGCAAAACCCGATAGCTAAAACAATTTTTGTGCCGAACAAACTACTCAATATCGTTGTTCAATGATTTATAACGCTTTGCTGGTTCTGTTTGCCATTTGCATGGGGCCTAAGATTTTCTGGCAGATGCTGCGAAAAGGCAAAAAAGTACCGAGTTTAAAGGATCGGCTAGGCTTTCATCCTCCGATTGCGTCCACTTCTGGTACGATGAGGATTTGGATTCATGCAGTATCTCTTGGAGAAATGAAAGCGGCGCAACCTCTCGTGAATCACTTGCTGAAAAGCGATTCGAGGATAGACTTGCTCATAACGGCTTCTACAACGACCGGATATGAAGAGGCCTGCCGCGCTTTTTCCGGTAAGGCGTTGGTTCGATATTTCCCCCTTGATTTTTCTTGGACGATGCGTCGGTGGGTTCGCTCTTTTTTTCCCAATCAGCTTATTTTTGTGGAGGGGGATATATGGCCGAATTTACTCTCAGAAGCAAAGCGTCTCAATACGAAGACAGCTCTTGTGAGTGGGAAAATTTCTGAGAAATCGGCCAAGCGCTTTTCTCTTTTTCCTGCTTTTTCTCGACGTCTTTTTGATTCGTTGGATGTTTTATGTGTGCAAAATGAAGAATATCGAGACCGATTTGCCATGTTTGTCAATCGTCCCATCCATATATCAGGAAATTTAAAACTCGACATCGAACCTCTTACCCTTAATCCGGCGGCCATCCGCCGCCGGTTTTCTCTTTCGGATACTCAAAAAGCGATCACTATTTCTTGTACTCATGCTCCGGAGGAGAAGGAGCTGCTCAATCTATTGCGGCCATTATGGGAACGTATTCCCGATCTCGTCATCTTCTTAGTCCCGCGGCATCCCGAGCGCTTCAATGCTGTTGCGTCATTACTCCATCAAATGAAAATTCCATTTTGTCGTTGGAATGAGAGCCGTGTCCAGGAACCGTTGGTTTTGGTCGATGCAATGGGCCAACTCCCCATATGTTATTGTGTGAGCAACGCCGCCATCGTTGCAGGAAGCTTTTCATCGCGCAAGGGAGGGCATAATGTCTTGGAGCCCTGTTTCTATGGGTGTCCCGTTCTTTTTGGCCCCCATATGCATTCCCAGAAGGAACTGGCCAAAATTGCTCTGCAGTATGGCGTGGGGCAGCAGGTATCTGAGGATTTGCTAGTGTCTACTCTTCTCGAATGGTTTGAGTCTTTAGCCCCTTTGCGGGCGAATACCCTGCGACTCATTGAGAAAAACCGCGGCAGCACAGTTCGTACGGTGCAGCTGCTTCAAAACATTCTGTAAAAAATGATTCGAAAAAGGTTTGGGGGTAATTAGTTGTCCGTGCTAAAGTCTATAGCAACTTATCTATCGCGGGGTGGAGCAGTGGTTAGCTCGTTGGGCTCATAACCCAAAGGCCGTAGGTTCGAATCCTACCCCCGCTAATTTTCCCTCGGCGGTATAGCTCAGTCGGTAGAGCAGCGGAATCATAATCCGCGTGTCGCTGGTTCAAGTCCGGCTACCGTCATCTTTAATATCAATCATTTATCTTAGCAGGTCCCCACATCACTTGTATCGGAGATGGCTCTCGTGTAACATGAGCGCACCTGGAATTGATCTTTAAATTCTATATGAATGCTTCGAAGCTGGCGTTGCTTGTGTAATTATCCTAAAATCTCTGACGCGCCAAAGCCGTTGGTGATTGCATTTTACTGGGCCTCTCGAATCGAGGATATCCTGGCTCGGGAAAAGGCCGGTAAAAGTATCAAATCTCATGGAAGAAAAGCCAGAAGCCTGTTTCGGAAGAGGCAATTTTGGAAGGCTGTTCTAAAAAAATCTAGACAACTGATTTTGTGTTTTACTAACTCACAACCAACGGCTTGCGCGTTAGGAAATTATTTTTTGAACAGTCTTGATAATAAATTTAAAAAGAAATAGTTCTGCAAAATCTGCTCACCAGATATCATTTACGCGAAATTAACACGGGCGTGTTTATGACATCATTAATCAGTAAAGTTAATTCTGGAATTGTAAATTTTGTTCAGGATTGTAATGAATTAAAGCATTGTTCTCAAATGGAGCGCGGAGAAATTACAAAACGAATCGCTTCAATCATGTTGCGGGTTTCCGCTGCCGCCATTGCTTCATATGGCGCCTATCAATTAATTCTTATGACAAGAAGCTGCTTACAAAATGACTTCGTCGGAATTTCCGTACCAAAATCTTGGTGTGTAGAACAGATCAAAGATTTTGATAAAAAATGTTCAACAATTCCGATGACTAAAGATTGTCTCGATCTTAAAAATGGTCAGTTGTTAACGTCATGCCGTTTTCAAGTCAAAAATTCTTTTTTCTCACCTATGTTGCAAATAATTTTTACAGGACTTATCATAACCCCTATAACAATCATTGCTGCTAGGATTCCATTGAAATTGAATTCGATGATCGCCGAAAAACCAGCAAAACCTGTTTGCAAATAAGTACATCGACTCTTCTAGTTTTTAAAAATCGAATTGAACGGGACTCACAAATCGTTTTGGGCTTGAAGCTAAAAGCTCTCTGGGATTAAACGATCGTAAACCGACTAATTTTAGAAATATTGATCGGTTTAGATCTTTTAATCCCGTGTCTTTTGCTCAGCCGAAAATTCGATTTTGGTCAGGGTGGTTTTAAGAAAGTTTACGTAACTGATAGCGTGTTTTACAGGCTTGAAACCAATGAGTTACGTTTCATGAAATCGTTTTTTGTCCAATACAGAGCAAATCTTGATCTGTAAAAAGCTCTCTTTTGCCTAAGCTGGCGGAGAAACTCTAAAAAAAAAGAGATATCCTATGGAAAGATGGTTTTCCTCGGCGATTAATGCTTCTGAGCCTTTAGGATCATGAAAAAGCACTTCATGCAGTTTTTTTTCGTGGCTAAGACTTCAATTTTTTCAAAATCACCCAGTTCCCTGATCATCTGTAAAATCACTGGAACATCAGAGGGAATGACCGCTCTAATTTTAAAAAGACCTTTTTTCATATCTCGCCTCATAGCATAATTTTCAAATTATCCTAAATTCAATTTGTTCGGTTTTTCAAGAATGAACCAGGAAGATATCATGTTTAGGTCGAATGGCTTTTTTATCAATTGTTGGGGCATGATCTGTGTGCTAGGATCCTGCAGTGTGGCGTTTGCAGAGTATCCAGCATTGATGAAGGAAGGATCGGAAATGCATTATACATTGGAAAATCAGACCAAGAAATTATTTATCGGAATCGAGTTGAGAACGACAAATCAGGAAAGTTCCTCAACAATCCCGGCTCTCTGGGATAAATTTTATAAAGACAACGTTCTGGCAAAGATTCCAAACAAAGTCAATGGCGATGTCTTCGCGCTTTATACGGATTATGAAGGGGATTATACCGAACCTTATTCATGTGTCATCGGATGTGAGGTGTCTAGTTTAGACGTTTTGCCGTATGGCTTGGTCGGAAAAACGATTCCGGAATCTAAATACGCTGTCTTCACAACTCAAGGGCCGTTCCCACAGAGTTTACTTGCATCGTGGCAAGCGATCTGGAATTCGAATTTACAACGCTCTTATACGAGCGATTTTGAACGATATCCCTCAGATTTTAATCCCCAGGGAAATCCCGAAATAAAGATCTATATTGCAGTAGAGAATGATCTAACTATGAAATCACATCCCTTTTCAATATTTCTAGAAACATTGATTCCTCTCATTGAGTCCAAATCGAAGCAGCTCAATCAAGCCGTTTGGCTTCTTGAGACGACCGGTTCCGCTGACGCCGCTGAATTGAAGGCGGCTTTAGATGCTGAACTTAAAATGCTATTTCACGATCCCCAGACTTATCGCCAATTGTTAGAGTGGGACAATGATCCGGCTCTTCAGGATCCGATTTTGAAGCGTGAACTGAATGTTTTGATCCGCGCATTTAAATCGAATCAAATTCCCAAGGAACTGATCGAAGAAATTGCACAAAAAGAGGCGGCCCTTACGCAAACATATGCTAATTTTCGGCCTCAGTCAGATGGAAAGTCCCTTACTGAAAATGATATTCGGGACATTTTAAAGAATGAAAATGATCCGGCTGTCCGAGAAAAGGCGTGGCTTGCATCCAAGCAGATTGGAGAAGTTCTTGCTCCTCAGATTCTTGATTTGGTCGAGCTGCGAAATCGCGCTGCTCGGAGTTTGAATTATTCTAATTTCTTTGAGATGCAATTGGATCTCCAAGAGGTGGATGATCAGTGGCTCTCTCAAACATTGGAAAGTTTATCCAAGCAATCGGATCAGGCTTATTCGAAGATGCTCAGCAAGGTCGATTTCTCGCTGCAAAAACGCTTTTTTCGAAAGACGATCGGTCCTTGGGCCTGGAGCGAACCATTTTGCCAGGAAGATCCTCTTGATGCGCGCGAATTGGATCAGATCGTTGACGGTGTTGATATTACATCTGCATGCCGAGGTTTTTATCAAAAAATGGGATTTGATGTGCAACCCATTTTAGATAAAAGCGATATGTTGGAACGTTCTGGTAAAAATCAACATGCTTTTTGTATCAATATTGATCGCAAAGGCGATATCCGAACGTTGAATAACGTGAAATCTTCGATTAAATGGTTGGAGACGGTGCTGCATGAACTCGGGCACGCCATTTATGAACAGGGCTTTGATCAAAAACTGCCTTGGCTTCTGCGCGAACCGCCGCATATGATTCCGACGGAGGCGATGGCTTTATTGGCCGGCCGGCAGGCATATCGCAGCGATTCGCTCTCTCAGCTCGTTGGCTCAAAAAAACGTGATTTAATGCAAAAAGCCGATGAAAGCCTATTGCGTCGGCAGCTCATTTTCAGTCGTTGGGTTCTCGTTATGACGGCTTTTGAAAGAGAGCTCTACCGCCAGCCTTCTCAAGATCTCAACCGGCTTTGGTGGAATCTTGTCGAAAAATATCAAAAGATTTCTGTTCCAAAAGGGCGAGAGGGAAAGGCCGACTGGGCTGCAAAGGTTCATATCGGCATGGCGCCGGTTTATTATTTCAGCTACCTGCTCGGCGAGCTTTTTGCTTCCGCTATTCAGGAATCTTTGGTTCGCGAATGCGGGCAAAAGTCTTTTCATACTCCCGAAACAGGTCGGTTTATACGAGAGCGTCTCTTTGCTCCGGGGAACCGCTGGAGTTGGATGGAATTGATCCGCAATGTCACTGGGGAGAGGCTGAGTCCGGACGCGTGGATTCGGGAGTTTTGCTCGAACAAGATTTTGACAGGCGGTACGAAAGACTCGCGCCCCTGAGGAGATGCTAAATAAGTGCTGTTTTGAAGATCGAGAGCGATTTTCGTTGTGAGATTGAGTATTGAAGAATTTAATGGATAAAAATCATGCGTTGGTTTTTCTGCCTTTTGTTTTTTTGCTCTGTTTTGTACGCGAAACGGGTTGAGATTTACGAGGATTGGGCGCCTGATGCTTCGGGCGATGCGATGTTTCAAGGGGCAGCCAATTCGTCTGGCCGTTATCATGCCCTTCGAGCGGCATTTGAGGAAAAGGGCTATTCCGTACGCTGCTGGGATCGACGTGCGCATTTACCATGGATGATGAGTTTTAAGCAGATTCATGGCTGGATGGATTTCATGCATTGGCTAGGATTTTCTTTGCCGAGAAAAAATCCCTTCGATGAGGATACAAAATATGTTTTTTTTACTGGAATTGGATTGGAATTAAGAGATTGGAATTTGAATCGGCTGAGAGGTCCGAAGCTAAATGTTTTTATTTGGGAGCCGCCTTCAGTGCAGCCTGAAGCGTATGATCTTGAGAGGCAAAAATGCTTTCATCGAATTTATACATTCGATGATGATTTGGTCGACAATCGTCGCTATTTCAAGTTTTATCTGCCATTTTTACGGCCACATATTCAGTCGATCGTTCCCTTTGAAGACAGAAAATTTCTCACTCTGATCGCATCAAGGCTAAAAAGTAAATACATCAAAGAACTCTATTCGGAGCGCGAAAAAGTCTGTCGTTTTTTTGAGACGCAGGAAGATGGTTTTTTTGATTTGTATGGCCGAGGTTGGAAAAGGTTGAAGTTTAAAAATTGGAAAGGTCAAATTCCCGGAAGTTTTGATGAAAAAATTGAAGTATTAAAGAACTATAAATTCGCTTTTGCTTACGAAAATAGCCACAATAAAGGCTATATCACAGAAAAATTATGGCATTGTTTTGCCGCCGGCGTTGTCCCTATTTATTGGGGTGCAGATAATGTGACCGACTATGTTCCCGCTGACTGTTTTGTTGATCGTCGAAAATTTAGCAGTAATGAAGAGCTTCTCTCTTTTTTAAAGGCCATGACCCGGTCTGAGTGGGAAGGGTATGTTCAAAGAGGGGAGCAGTTCTTGCTGACTGAGATGGCACTGCGATTCACTGATCAGAATTATATTCGGACCATGGCAGAGGCTTTGGGATATTAGGGAGTGTACATCGTTTCATGAAAACCGTGATCATTAATAAAGGATAATACTGCATCCAGGCGATTCGCTACAGCGGGCTCGGTAATCGAGCCAAACCAGATTGCCCATCGATCATTTGTCGGAGAATTCGCTTGGTAGCTTCTGAGGGATAGAACGTAAGTTTTTGAATTGGAAAATGTTATGATGTATGTCGCTCCGATTAAATCATGAGGAATAGAGGAGCAATCAAGTTCAATTGTTTGCAGACGATCAGGGTAGTTTTTTACTAAACCATCCAAGATTGCGAGTTGCTCAGGGGAACGCAATACACGGCCTTCCTTGGGATAAATTGTAAGGAGGCGGCCTCCTTCCTGAAGGTAATCTCGAATAATATCGGGTCGTTTTTTCACCGTAAGCAGTCGCTCCGGATCATTCAATATAGCAGGGTCAACAAGGCCTGTAGATATTTCTCCATTAGTACAAAGGGGGGTTGCCGGAGCTGGGGTGTGAATCATACAAACGGCTTTAACAACTTGCTGAGATTGGAGCCAGTACACAATCGCCCGCTCGAAATCTGATTGGGCATTAACAAATACCGGACGTTGGTCAGCATCTGTTCCTTCTCGAATGACAACAGAGCTAAGAGCCAATTCATCTAGAAGTGAACAAACTTCGGTTTGGACTGGGCCTTTCCCTATATTAGTAAATGATTTGACGGTTTCAATGATTGAGCGTGAATCGACAATGTGAATGGGTGGCTCTTCTTGCGCAATCAAAAAATTACTTCCGCCGATAAGTGATACAATCGATATAATCATTAAAATTTTATTAATTTTCATCCCAGAGCCTTTTTTGTGTATATAATCATATTCGGATCTCTCGTAATAGTCTACGTGATGATTTAGCAGAGCTTTTGCCAAGCCAAATGTTGACTTTTTTTTGCGGTTCTATAAAATAGATCGAAATTGAATCCTCGTTAGAGATATGAGAATCTAAGTCTTTCATCTTTTTTTATTGCCCGGCCATCACAATTCTAATTGGGTTGTTTTTTTAGCTGCGTGCAAATCGGCTCTTTCTTAAGAGTTACTCATTTTATTTTTTACATTTTTTTTGGTGTTTTTATGACTCAAACGCTGATTCATCTGCGTTCAGTGAAAAAGTTTTATCGTGATAAAAGCTATAGCAAAGAGGCTTTGAAGGGCATCACACTAGATATTCATGAGGGGGAAATTCTCTCTCTTTTGGGTGTCAATGGGGCAGGCAAAACAACTCTATCGACGATTGTAGCCGGTTTACATCCCCCCAGCTCCGGCGAGGTGTTGTATAAGAATCGATCCATTTATGACGACATCGTTTCTTATCGAAAAATCGTCGGATTTTGTCCTCAAAAACCCAATCTGGATCTCTCTCTAACTCTTGAGGAAAATCTCATATTTGCCGGTCGCTATCATTTGATGCCGCTTGTAGATATCCGTAGCAGGGTCAAACAACTTTTGGACCAATTTCACCTCAATGAATATGTAAAAGCGAAAGCCTCTGTTTTATCAGGAGGCTATATGCAGCGTTTTTTGATTGCTCGGACATTGATTCATCGTCCTCGATTAATCATTTTGGATGAACCCACTGTGGGATTGGATCCTCATATCCGGCATCAGTTATGGGAGCAAATTTCCCTCCTGAAACAGAATGGAGCGTCGATTTTATTGACTACTCATTACATGGACGAGGCCGAGCGTCTATCCGATCGAGTATGTATCATTGATGCCGGCGAAGTGAAAATTGTTGATAAGCCGGTTAATCTCATGAAACTTCATCAAAAACAACGGTTGGAAGAAGTTTTTTTAAAATTGATTCAAGAGTCAGATTATGAAGAATAAAAGCATTTGCCAGTCAGAATATTTTAGATATTTAACGATCATGTATCATTTGATTTGCCGTGATATGCGCGTGTTTAAGGAAGAGTTTTGGGGAAAGATCGTCAATACTGCGATCCTTTTGTTCACGACAATGATTGTGTTTAGTTATTTTCTTCCCGCTTATGGGTTACAATCCAATTACGGACCGTTTATCCTCATTGGCGTCATAGCGGGCTTTGGTTTTTTTGAGGTGATCGGCAAGGTGAGTTTAATGCTTGCTGATATGGAGGGGGATAAAACCATTCTCTACACCCTTTCGCTGCCCATTCCTTCCTGGCTTGTCTTTATCTATATCGGGATCTCATGGTCGATACTTTCATCGATCATTAGTCTTGTATTGTTTCCTTTGGGTAAACTTGTTTTGTTTTACCAGTTTGACTTGAGCTTAATAAGCTGGTGGAAGCTTCCCTTGATATTTATTTTAAGCAACCTCTTTTTTGGTTTTTTCGCTCTATGGTTATCGGCGGTTTTAAAAAAGATGAGTGATTTATCCAATCTCTTCGTCCGAGTTGTCAATCCGATGTATATGTTCGGCGGTTATATGTATTCCTGGGCGGCTGTTTATGAGATCTCTCATACAGCGGGATATCTGCATCTGATCAATCCGCTGGTCTATGTCATGGAAGGGATGCGCGCGGCAACGTTGGGATCTGCCGGCTATCTACCCTTTGGAGTCAGTTTTTTTGCTCTTGCAGCATTTACTGTATTTTTTGGCTGGGATGCCAGCCGACGTCTTCAAAGAACTCTTGATTGTGTATAAAAAATGGAAAAAATTGAAAACCAAGGCCTTAAGGCTTTGGTTTTCAATATCAGATTCAATCTAAGTATTCTTCGATAAGGTCAATATCCTTCAAATCTTTTTCTCGATTCATAAATCTTTTCCACTCAATGGTGTCGGTTAATGTCATGAATGGAAATCCTTCAAATATATCGGGATTCGAGATCATTGCATCGATTTTGTCAGTTAGATTTAAACAGTTATTCCAAATTTCAATATTTCCTATTCGAATCATCTGTTTTGAAGCCACAGGATAAATGTCGATGAGCTGATCCCAAAGATGTTTCGATACAATGAGATCGATGTCGTTACTTTGTCGAATATTTCGTATGGCCAAAGGTCCGCTTCCCCAGATCAAATATTGATTTTTTGGCAGATCGAATTTGTTCAGGTTTTTTAATTGTTCGAGAAATTGTTGTTTGAAAATGGGAGTTTTGGACATGGTTTGCCTTTTTGCACTTAAAGTTATTGTCTCGCTGAAATTTTTTAAACAGAATGTTGATTGTGAGAAAGGGGGGAGGGATGGATAAAAAAGCGGTTCATTTGTCTGAGGTTTATCGGCTACTCGAACCCGGACCTGTTGTGATGGTATCAACAGTACGGCAAGGAAAAGCCAATGCAATGACAATGTCTTGGCATACGATGATTGACTTTGAGCCTCCTCTCGTTGGATGCGTGATCAGCGATCGAAACTACACTTTCGAGATCTTGCAGGAAACGAAAGAGTGCGTCATTAACATCCCTTCGGTCGAAATGGCTTCAAAAGTAGTTGGTGTTGGCAATACTTCCGGGCGAAGTGTCGATAAATTTGAGACATTTCAGTTAACTCCTCAGACCGGATCAAAAGTGAAGGCGCCGCTGATTCGCGAATGTTTTTCCAATCTCGAGTGCATTGTCGTTGATATGCATATGGCGAAAAAATATAACCTCTTCATTTTAGAGGTTCTTCAAGCGTGGATATTGCCTACGAAGAAAAAGCACCGAACGATTCATCATGCCGGTAAAGGTGTTTTTGTGGTGGATGGAAAAGTATTAACCCGCTGGCCAAATATGAGACAAATAGCTTGCTGCGGCTTTGCCGTATCAATCTTCGCTCGGAATCCTTCGTAATCAAGAATGAATTCCTCGCTTAGATCGCGAGCTAAAGCTCGCTTTGATCCGGCTTCTCCTCGCTGACGCTCTTTGTCTCATATTTGGCCAGCGGGTTAATAATTAAAATACCTTCGAAAAAGAAGTAAGAGATCGGAGGACATTCGTATAATAGTCGACGAGTTGATAGAGCGATCGGTATTGCTGAAAATGAGTCACGGAAAAGGGGCGTTGCAATGACAATTCCCAAAAGATTTTATCGATGCTGATTTCCAGATGATCGATATCGACGCCATTAGCAATTTGTTGATCAATATCATGAACGAGGACATAGGCTGCAATGAAGGTTCCTGTTCGGCCGGCACCGGCGCGGCAATGAACTCCCACGATTGAATTGCTGAGGGTTGTGTTCTTGACTGCTTTGACAAGCGCGAGCAGTCGCTTTGGTTCATATCCTTGGTGATCGGACCAGTCTTCAATGGAGAAGTAGTCTAGTTTTTGATTTTCGATTTCCAGCGTTGTTTGGTTTAAATCAACGGCGTTTTCTGTTCGACAGGTCCAATAAGGGAAGCTGTTTTCTCTTTTTTCATAAGCGCGTGTGAGTCTGACAAGGGGAGAAATATTGTAATCATGAATGACTCGAAAAAAGGCGTTGAGATTTTCTGCCGTGGGAGCTTCGAGTGCGATGAAACGTAATCCATGAAGAGAAATCAGGCTGGCATTGTAGGACGGCGTTGCCAGATTATAGGCAAACGCCCCGGGATTGGGATAGCGCGATCCCCATGATTCCCAATTTGCTGGGGTTTGGTAGGCTTCTCGATAGAGTCCGAGAGCGTTTTCTTTTTGACGATCTTCATAATTAGTGAAATAAACAGCCCAACGACATCTCACTATTTGATTGAAGCGCTCTGTCAGTTCATCTTCCCTCAATCCTTTAGTCCAGATTGGGAAGAGAGAGGCATTGCCAGCAAAATTGTGCCAGCGTTCTTGAAAGCCAATTTGGGCTCGCTGAAAATTTTGATCGATAAGAGATTCATTGAAAGGTGCAGGTTGATTTTGATTGAGTTCTGCTGACAGATTGGCAAAGACGGTGCAAAAGGTGAGAATCGAGAAGATGAGGCGCATAAGTGAGGCAATACCTTAAGTATCCCAGCCCTTTTCTGAAAAAATTTGCCCTTTCGATACATCATGAATTACATCCACGATGTACCCAATGGTGTTAGATGGTAGTGCGTTAAGAGCGAAAAATTCCAATTTTTCGCATTTTTCGGGTTCTTGATTTTTAATGGAGCCTTTCCAAGAGGTGCATTTGAAAAAAAAATCAACGCACAGTCGATCCGTTTTCCGGTGTAAAATATGAACGACTTTTAACTGAGAAGGGATGAGATTGAGGCCCGCTTCTTCTTCGGCTTCTCGGATCATCGCCGTTGTGGCTGATTCACCATCTTCTACATGCCCCGAGATGAGTCCATACATCCCGTCGCAGTAGCCTGTGTTTTTTCTTAATAACAGACAAATGCGATCATTCTGCTCTAAGAGAAGATAGGCGGCGACAATCGTGTTGCCTACTCGCTTTTTTGAAAGAGGGGAAGAAACATTCATCATCGCCGACTCGCTAAGCATTAAAAATGTGCCGTAATCAAGAATTTTGAACCAACTACTTCTTGATTTTGGGAAAAATTGAGCTTGATCCAGTAAGGCTCTAATTGAAATGTCCATGTTTTGGCCGGATTAAAGCTCCATACAAAAGGAATTCCGATTTCACCGCCCCAAGGATAGCAATATCCTTTCACAGTAAAATCATGATTTTGAAATTCCGTGTATGCAACGATCGCTTTATAGGCTTTTAGATTCACTCCCATGCTAAAAACATCATTCACGGCAAAGAGAGAGCGCAAGCCGCTTGATAAATAGA
>Ga0247841_10004842_pt1 | contig 22537 bp, 22 predicted proteins | sample LaCruzMarch2015__2_FD_192410 | JGI IMG/M metagenome (GOLD analysis project Ga0247841, IMG submission 192410) | Freshwater microbial communities from meromictic Lake La Cruz, Castile-La Mancha, Spain - LaCruzMarch2015_18m | ecosystem: Environmental > Aquatic > Freshwater > Lake | place: Spain... | reverse complement strand
ATTCACAGATTTAGCTAATAAAATATTCAAAAATAATATTCATTACAAAAAGAAAGTTGTCAAATTGGAAGAACTATTTTGGGGGTATGAATGGAAATTCATCATATTTTAAGCGAAAATCACTAATAGAAAAAATAATAATTTATTAATCTGTGAATCTGTGGCAACTTTTATAATATTTACGCTGAGTATTTACTCTTTTTCTTTAATTAATCCTTGAATCATACGGTCTCTTTTATCTTTTGTAATAATAACAAAATAACTATCTTTGCACATAATTGATTATCAATTTAATTTATAAAATTTATTTTTATGAAAAAGCTTTTAGTTCTGATTCTTTTATTAATGATTTCCGGTAACATTTTCTCTCAAAACGATCTTTTGAAAAAATACCCCGACCTTAAAGGTTTTAAAATCAAGGATTTCTGGCAGATTACGGCTCAGGGCGGATTTATGTATCAGTTCGGAATTTTGAACGATAACTATTACACCAGCCCTAATGCCGGATTCGATATTTCCTACAGATTGAACCGCGAGGTTGCCCTGTATGCTGAATTTAAATATAATTTCCTTTCAGCAAAAGACTCGGGCGCTCCCGCAGCCGGCTATTTTGAAGCAACAGTCGGACCAAGATATTATTTCCGTCCCCCGTGTTACAGGTCTTCATTATTTATCGAAGCAGGTCTTGGCACGTATATATTCAAGCAGAGCGCCGGATATACTCCAAAGAATACTTATCTTTCGGCAACACAATTCAGGTTCGGCGCTAATATCGGCATCGGCGGTGAAATTGTTCTTACAAATTCAGTATTTATTACAATAAAATCCAAGGTGAACTCCGTCTTTACTTCGTACGGGTCTTCCGTTTACGTAACCGGAGGCGGAGGCATAACGTTTAGACTCTGAAATGTGTGTCCCCTAAAAAGAAATATTTTTATTCTCGCCGGTGAAGCTTCGGGGGATATGCACGCTTCTGCGCTTGTTAAGGATATCAGGAAAATCGACGGGAATATTCTGTTCAGCGGTATAGGCGGCTCATTCCTTAAATCCGAGAATGTTACGCTGTTCAGCCATTACAACGAAATAAATTTCATCGGCTTGCTAAGCGTTTTGAAAAACGCATCATTTCTTAAAAAGAAATTAAACGAAACAGCGAGGCATATACTTTCTTCCGGGTACGACGCTGTTATACTCGTTGATTTTCCGGGTTTCAATCTTCGTCTGGCTGAAAAAATCAGAAATAAGTATAAAGGGAAGATTATCTATTACATTTCGCCGCAGGTGTGGGCTTGGCATAAGAGCCGCGTTAAGAAAATTAAAACTCTGATTGACCTTATGCTTGTTGTTTTTCCGTTTGAAGTTGACTTTTACAGAGCTGAAGGAGTTAACGCTTTTTATGTCGGTCATCCTCTTGTCAGCAGAATTGACAGTTTTCTTCTTAAGAATACAAAACAACAGTCAAAACTCCCCGTCATAACTCTTATGCCGGGAAGCAGAAATGAAGAGGTCCTGAAAATTCTTCCGGGATTAGTAAAAACAGCCGATTTGATTCTCCAAAATTTCTCCGCACGTATAAATATTCTGCGGTCAGATAATACGGATAATACTGTTATCGAAAATATTACCGGAGGCAGAAACTTCGAAATTGTATCCGGCGATAACGGCAATAACTATAAAACCATTCTCAATTCTGATTTCGTTATAACCAAGGTCGGTACGTCTAATCTCGAGTCAGGCCTGCTCGGGACTCCATTTTCAGCCGTTTATAAAGCGGGTAAAGCAAATTATTTAATCGGACGGGCGCTGATTAATCTTGATTATATTTCACTCGTTAATATTGTGCTGGGGAAAAGTATTATAAGGGAGTTTATTCAATCAGATTTTACGCCTGTAAATTTATTCAATGAAACAGTGAAAGTCCTTAAGAACACTGAATACAGGAATAAGATGAAGGCAGGTTTCGGTGAATTGAGAAATGTTTTCAAATCTATGCCCGTAATTAAATCCGCCGCCGAATATATAGCGGAAAAAGTCCTTTTTGCAGATTAATGCTGTTGATACTCAAATATATTTTTATTCCTTTTTCATTATTGTATTGCGCCGTAACCGGCGTAAGGAACCTGCTTTATGATATTTCATTTCTCAAAACAAATAAGAACTTTTTAAAAGCAGATGCGGGAAAAAGTCCTTTTGTAATATCCGTCGGGAATTTAACTACAGGCGGAACAGGAAAAACACCTTTCATCATTTCCCTTGCGGAACGGCTGATAAGCAAAGGTTATAAAATCGGTATAGTATCCCGCGGATACAAACGCTCATCACGCGGTCTTACACTCGTTTGCGACGGGAACAGCATCAAATCAGATTGCGCCGAATCCGGCGACGAACTGATGATGATATCAAAAAAGCTTATTACGGAATATCCGGGTAAATTTTTCACCGTTGCCGACGGCAATCGTGTTCGCGCTGTTGAGTTTATTCTCAATAACTTTTCTGCCGATATTGTACTTCTGGATGATGCTTTTCAGCATCGAAAAATTCACAGGGATTTTGATATCGTACTTGTTGATAGTCATCAATATTATACGGATAAATTCATCAGTTCATTTTGTATTCCCTCCGGAGTTTTAAGGGAACGTTTCGGCAATTTGAAACGTGCCGATCTGATAATTCTGAATAATAAGTTTACAGATATTACTAAATGCTTTTCGACTTTAAATGTAATCTCTAAGAACTTTTTTGAAACCCTTACAAAAATAGCTCCGGAGACACCTGTATTAGAAGCAGAGTACGTTGTCCGCGGCTTGTTCGGCCTGAACGGAAAGAAAATTGATGAAATTCCTGAAAATTCAATATCGTTCTCGGGAATAGCGTCTGATGACAGCTTTAAGGATACACTGAATCTTATCGGAATTAAAAGTACTGCCCATTACTCTTTTAATGATCACCATGAATATACACGTAAAGATTTCGATAATATTCTGAAAGTAAACGATAACTCCCTTAAGAACTTTCCTGAAATAACTTCAGGACAAGTTTTAAAAAGTTCTTCACATTTAAGAACTTTTTTGATAACAACGGAAAAAGATTCCGTAAAACTGTCACTCTTTTCTGACTTACTAAGTAATCACACAATTTATTATGTTGGTATTAGTTTAAAAACTGACTGGGCTGAATTCGATAAAATATTCGGCAAAATACTCGATAATAATGTAAGAAAAACGGTTAAAATGAAAAATTGAAAATCAAATTTTTAAATATATTCCTTTTGTTTTTATTTACTTCAATTGCTCATGCGGATTATAATTATCGCGCAGATAAATTACTTCAGATAAAATATTACAAACTTTCAATTGAAATTCTCGAAAACCGGATAATGGAAAATACCAATAGTCTCGGTATTTTCAGATCCAAACTGAAAGGATATGAAGAGAAAATAAAGGCACTCGCGGAAATCATAGAGGGAATCAGCGATCCAAAAGAAAGCAAAAATGACCTAATTAAACAGGAATCGGAAATAATTAACCAGAGGGATAAAATTGAAAAACTTAAAACCGAATTCAGTAAAAAAATTATCTGGCTTTATAAGTACGGCTCGGATTATACCGTTCAGCTGCTTTTTACTTCAGGCTCACTGAATGACTTCTATGCCCGGCTCAGGTACCTGAATAAGCTTTCTTCAATGAGGAAGAATCAATTCAGGGCAATTAAATCTGAAGAGTATATTTTTTCTGAAAAAAAGAAACTTTCGTCTTTCGGAAAAGAAGAACTAAGGCGATATATAAAAACAAATAAAGAGGACCAACAAATATTGCTTGCGGAGAAACTATCGGCGGAAGATTCCGTCCGTTATTATCAGTCGCTGATAGAAAGTAATCAGAGGCAGGCTCAGAGAATAAAACAACTGACGGAAACTGTTGAAGAGAAATTAAATGGACTGAATACTGAATCCGAATACAAGACAAATGATATTCCCGATTATGGAAACAAACCCTTCCCGTCTCTTAAAGGCATGCTCATAATGCCGGTTCAAAGCGTTGATATTATATTGGATTACGGTAAATCCACAAGCGCCGAAACCGGCGCAATATTGTTTAACAACGGAGTTGATGTATCAGTTGCTCTGGGTTCACCCGTAAAATCAGTCGCTTCAGGTATAATTGAGAAAATTTTTTTTAGCCCCGGATTCGGGAATGTTGTAATCATAAAGCATGATGATAGCTTCAGAACCGTATATGCAATTCTCAGAAATATCTCCGTGTCGGAAGGTGATAATGTAGTACCGGGACAGTTAATTGCCGAAACGGACGAAAACCTCAACGGTCAGTCGTTTCATTTCGAAATCTGGAAAGATAATTATACTTTTGACCCAAAACTATGGGTCAGAAGAGGAGTAAGTGTTTATAATTGAAAACTGAAATGCCCGGCATGAATGTATCAAACCCTTCTGTTTCGGTTGTTATTACCGTCTTTAACAGAAGAAAAAAACTTATGCGCGCTTTGGATTCGGTTATCGCGCAATCTTTTACGGATTATGAAATCATAATAATTGATGACGGCAGTGAAGATAAACCTGAAAATCTTCTCTTCCCCGTTCTGAAGAAATATTCGTTTATTAAATATCTCAGACATTCAAACAGGCTTCCCGTGCGCTCTTTAAATACAGGACTTCGTTTAGCCTCCGGCCGGTTTATAACATTTCTGGACTCCGATGATGAATATAAACCTGACCATCTTGAAGCCAGAATCAATTTTATGCAAAGAAATAAATCAGTTGATTTGATTCACAGCCCCGCTGTTCTCGTTGGAAATGAAAAGGATTTCTATGTGCCGGATGCAAGGAACAGGAAAAAATTAATTCATCTGGATAAATGTATTATCGGTGCCACTTTTTTCGGAAAATCAAAAGTTTTCAAAACCCTCGAAGGATTCAAAAATGTCTATTCTTATGATTTGGAGTTTTTTGAACGTGCCTCAGCATTATTTAATGTCAGGAAATTTGATTGCTTATCATATATTTATTACAGGGATTCAAAAGACAGTATTTTGACGCTGTTAAAAAATAAATTGCACTGAAATGGACGAACATGAATTAATGATGAAGAAATGCCTGAATCTGGCATCACGAGGACAAGGCAAAGTTTCGCCCAATCCCCTTGTCGGCTGTGTTATTATAAACGAAAGTAAAATAATCGGTAAGGGTTATCATAAATACTTTGGCGGACATCATGCAGAGGTGAATGCTATAAATATAGCGAAAAAGAACGGATTCCGATTGAAGAATGCTTCGCTGTACGTGAATCTTGAACCATGTTCCCATTTCGGAAAAACACCCCCTTGCGCTGACCTGATTATCAAAGAGGGCATTAAAAAAGTGTTTATCGGTATCCCTGACCCGAATCCCCTCGTTTCAGGAATCGGTATAAGAAAACTTAAAAAAGCAGGTGTCGAGGTGGTAACTGATATATTAAAAGGTGATTGCCTGCATTTCAACCGGTTTTTTATTAAATCCATAACAAAGCATATCCCCTACGTTACATTAAAGGTTGCGCAAAGTATTGACGGTATGATTGCTCTAAATGATTTTAGTTCAAAATGGATAACCGGCAATAAATCAAGAGTGTTAGTTCATCAGCTCAGAGCTTCTTATGATGCTGTTCTGATAGGCAAAAATACGGCTGAATTTGACAACCCGTCTTTAACTGTTCGTTCTGCAGTCGGTCGGAATCCGAAAAGAATTGTTATTGACCGTGACCTTTCTCTGTCTTCGGATCTTAAAATATTCAAGGATAGCTGTAAATCGCTGACCTATATCGTTACATCATCATCTGCCCGTCCGATAAAGGGAATTAACTATATTAAAATTCCTTCACGTAACGGCAAAATCCCGCTCCGGCAATTATTGAAAGCATTATACTCTTCAGGTATTAACAGTGTTTTAGTTGAAGGGGGGGCATGTGTCTTCTCATCTTTTGTTGATGATAATCTATTTGATGATGCCATTGTAATGGTTTCTCCTAAGATCATCGGCAATGGCATTTCAGTGTTCAGAGATTTTAAAATTCACAGTTTATCAAAAGCAAAAAAACTAAATTTAATAAACATCAGCCGCAAAGACGACGATGTAATTTTATATTATAAAAACAACTAATTATGTTTACAGGAATTGTTACGGGAATGGGAATAATCTTTAAAATTACTCCGAAAGGAGACAGTTTATGCTTCACAGTACAAGCGGATTCGAAAACCTATCTGAAAGACCGCAGGAAAGGTGACAGCATGGCGATAAACGGCGCTTGTATGACTATTGAAGCCGTTAGCAAAAATAATTTCGAATTTACAACTGTAAATGAATCTTTAAGCAAAACAAACCTCGGTGAACTCTCGAAAGGCTCATACGTAAATCTTGAAAAGCCTATGGTATTAAGCGCCGGTCTGGACGGACATATTGTTCAGGGTCACGTTGATACAACGGGAATCGTTAAAGATATCAAGAAACTTGAAGACAGCTGGGAGTTTTTCTTCGAATTCTCCTCCGCTTTTAAAAAAAATGTCATATATGTGGGTTCCGTTTCGATTAATGGTATAAGCCTGACGATTGCCGCCATAACGAAGGAAACGAAAAAATCTGTAATAATTAAAACCGCAATAATCCCGCATACTTATAATGTGACTAATTTCAAATTTCTTAATATAGGTGATAAAGTAAATCTCGAATTCGATATGCTGGGGAAATATGTTATGAGAATTCTGGAGAAATAAAATTGCTTAGGATGTAGAAGTAGTTACTTCCGATTTAACACTTATTTAATATTGCATCCGCGATTTCTTTCTCATCAATTTTCAGCATGCATTCGAACGTACCAGTCGGACATCTCTGCCCTCCGTGTATAGAACAGGGTCTGCATCCGAGATCTGATATTTCAAATACTTTGTCAGCGATTCCGTAAGGATAAAAGCCAAAATCCTGATTTGTAGCGCCGAATATCGCAATTACCTTTGTTCCCGCTGCGTTTGCCAGATGAAGCGGAGCAGAATCGTTTGTTATAAGCAGAGCGCTTCTCCTTATAAGTTCTGCCGACTGCAGAAGGTCGAGCTTACCGGCATAATTGTAAATGTTATTATTAGTTGAATTTGAAACAATATATTCGCATAATTTCAAATCTCCTTTGCTTCCGATTAAAACAATTTTTATACCGGACTTATCCATAATATTAAATAAAGTAACGAATTTATCTTTCGGAAATCTCTTCGTAAACCACTCTGAGCCGGGCGCGGCGGTTATAAACTTGCTGTCAGACTTAATAGCGAGACCCGATATAATTTTATCAACAGCGCATATATCATCGGCTCCGGGAAATAATTCAGGTTTTATAATTTCCGTTTCTTCAATCCCCAGCGGTTTAAGTAAACTCAGATTTCTTTGTATCTCGTGTGTCTTCCCGTATTCAACCTTGTTTTTGTAGAGTCCCGAGAATGTCGAATTGTCAAATGCTATTGTCTGCTTAGCTCCGGAAAACCCCGATATCAGAGTGCTTCTCAGATACCGGTGCGGACTGATTACCGTGTCATATCCTCTTTTTCTGATTTTTTTCATCAGCTTTATAAAAGCACCTAATCCCTGCTCTTCGCCTCTCTTGTCGTAAACTATCACTTCGTTTATATACGGGTTATTATCGAGTATAGGAGCTGTTTTCGGAATGCAAATAAAATCTACGGTGCTTTCCGAATATTTTCTCTTCAGCACCTGAACCATCGGAAGTGTGAGTATAACATCACCGATAAATGCAGTTTGTATTATCAGAAACTTCATCCCGCTAATTTTTTATGTGTTTAAATCTCCTGTGAAACCAATGCCACTGATCAGGATATTCTCTGATTACATTTTCGAGCATACTGTTAATTCTTCCCGTCAGCTCGGCAATATTATCACCGCTGTATTCGGTTAAATCATCATAAATCAAACGTTCTGCCCTTACCACGTAACTGTAATCCGGTTTACGGTATGCATAAGCGAAAACTATATCCGTGCGGTTCTTTAAAGCCATTTTTGCCGGACCTGTAAATGTGGCAATTTTATATCCGTAGAATTCGGCATAAACTGAATAATCGGGATTTGCTGACTGATCCATCAGGAAAAGTACGATCTCGTTTTTATTCAAAAGTGTGTATATGCTTCTCAGTGAACCACCAATTTCTATAACCTTACTGCCGCCGAGCTCTCTGTATTCAATAATTTTCTTATTAACAAGTGAATTGGTCTGTGGTTTTGCGACACCGTTAATTCTTGCGTTCAGAACTCTTGAGAATGCGCTTGCCTGCATTTCCCAGTTTGATATATGTCCGCCCAGCATGAATAATCCTTTACCTTTTCGAAGTGATTCAAATATTATATCCGTATTCTCAAAGGAGACAATCTTCTCTAAAAGCTTTTTATTGATTTTCGGGAAATACAATATTTCAAAAAAAGTAATTGCAAGGTTAATGTAACAGCCTCTGGTGATACGGCGTTTCCATGAATCGCTTTTTTCCGGATAACACAGTGATAAATTGTTAAAAACTATTTTCCTGCGGATGGGAATCAGATAAAAAAAAACAGCCCGAATATTTTTGCAGTTCGCTGTACAATCCCAAGCGGGAACAGGCGTATAAATGCGCCTGTAGTGATGAGTATAAAATATATTAATTTATTAGACATTCATCGCCGAATAAAGTTGCTGAATTTGCGTTGTTTATACGAACGTTCACAAAAGCACCTGCCTTGTGCCCGTTCCTTGGAATTATTACAGTTTTATTACAGTCTGTCCTGCCCATCATGAATTCCGGAGATTTCTTACTGATATTCTCGAGCAACACCATTTTAGTGCTGTCAATGAGATTCCTGTTTATACGTAAAGATATTATCCTCTGAAGCGTGATTATTTCCTCTAACCTCCTTTGTTTTATCTCTTCCGGTACATTATCTTCCATATTGTATGCCTTTGTGTTCTCTCTCGGTGAATAAGCAAAAGTGTAAGCACCGTCGTACTCAGCTTCTTCCATAAGCTTAAGAGTTAATTTATGGTCATCTTCAGTTTCAGTCGGGAATCCCGCTATTATATCGGTAGAAAGACCAATTCCCGGCATCAGTTTCTTTGCAAGATTTAATACCTTCAGATACTGCCCGACACTGTATAATCTGTTCATTAACTTCAGAATTCTCTCCGAGCCGGATTGCACCGGTAAATGTATATACTTGCACACATTGCCGAATTCTGCCATTGTCTCAAGTAACTTAAGCGAGCAGTCATACGGATGAGAAGTCATATATCTTATTCGCATATAAGGAACTGAAATCGCAACTGCCCTTAACAAATCAGAGAAATCTCTTCCGCCATCGTTAAAAGAATTCACATTCTGTCCGAGCAAAGTAACTTCTTTTATACCTTCGTCAAATAACTTCTTCGCCTCGTCTGTTATACTCCCGATTTTTCTGCTTCGCTCTCTTCCTCTTGTGAAAGGGACTACGCAAAACGTACAGAATTTATCACACCCGCGCATAACCGAAACCCAGGCTGTAATTCCTTCTTTCCTGACCGGAGTTATATCATCGTACGTTTCTATTTTTGATAGTTTAACTGCAATTCCTTTTTCTCCCGTTTCGAGTATATTTTCAATAAGCTGAGGAACTTTTCGGTATTCATCGGGACCGACAATAAGGTCAACAAAATCAGCCTTTTCAATAATTTCTACTCTTAGTCTTTCAGCCATACAACCGAGTATGCCAATTATACGGTTTGAGTTTTTTTTCTTGTAATTTCGGAGGTGTTCAAGGCGGTTAAATATTTTCCTCTCCGCATTCTCTCTGATACTGCATGTATTCAGTAAGATAACATCCGAATCTTCTATTCTGTCAGTTTCGTTGTATCCATAATCGCTTAAAACGCTCATAACTATCTCAGTATCCGAGAAATTCATCTGACAGCCATACGTCTCCACATAAACCTTTTTATTGTTATCTTTCATTTACATTTAACGCTTAACACTTAATCTTTAATTTATGCAGGAATTCAAAAGCAACCTCTGCTATTCCCTTGCCGTCAAGTCTTAAATCTTCGTAAAGCTCTTCGGGTTTTCCGTGTTCAATAAACTTATCAGGCAAACCATGCAAAAGAATATCAGTCTTAAAACCATGCTGAACCGCGAATTCCGCAACAGCCGAGCCGAATCCGCCGAGGATTGTATTGTCTTCAAGCGTAATTACTTTCGAAAATCCCGCAAGAACGTCGTTGAGCATTTCCCTGTCAAGCGGTTTTACAAATCTCGCATTTATCACTTCGGCTTCGATTCCTTTTTTACTGAGTATCTCTGCGGCTTGCTCGCAATAATTGACCATATTACCGATTGCCAGAAGGGCTATATCACTGCCGGTTTTGACTGTCTCTGACTTGCCGATTTCAAGTTTTTCAAAATCACGGATTTCAACGCCAAGCGCATTACCGCGCGGATACCTTATCGCTATGGGACCTTTTTTATAAAGTGTTGCCGTGTATAACATATTCCTGAGCTCACATTCATCTTTCGGCGCCATTATTACCATATTAGGAATTAATCTCAGATACGTCAGGTCGAATTGCCCGTGGTGAGTAGGTCCGTCGGCGCCTACTAAACCTCCCCTGTCTAAAACAAAAACGACAGACAGTTTTTGCAGTGCAACGTCGTGTACAATCTGGTCAAAAGCTCTTTGCAAAAAAGTCGAATATATAGCCACTACCGGTGTGTATCCTTCCGTTGCTATTCCGGCACAAAAAGTAACTGCGTGCTGTTCGGCTATTCCGACGTCGTAATATCTCCCGGGTAATTCTTTCTGAAGTATGTTCAATCCCGTGCCGTCAGGCATTGCCGCTGTTACACCGATTATCTTTTCATTTTTCTTCGCAAGCTCGGTTAAAGCTTCGCCGAATATTTTTGTATAAGAAGGAACATTCGTTTTTTTTATTTCAATTCCCGTGGTTTTATCAAACGGATTCAAAGCATGAAGTTTCTGGAAATGCGACGGAGCATAGTCCGGTCCCTTGCCTTTTTGTGTGAAAACGTGCACCAGTACCGGTCCTGAAATCTTCTTTATTTCATCAAACATCTTGACAAGATTGACGACGTTGTGACCGTTCACCGGACCGAAATATCTGAACCCAAGCGCCTCGAAAAGCATTCCGGGTGTAAGCACGCCTTTAATACCCCCTTCAATCTTTGCGGCAACTGCTCTTAATCTGTCGCTGTTCTTTTTATCAACTTTTCCCGTGAGATACCATATCTTGTTCCGGATTCTGTTGTAAGATTCGTTTAACATAAAATCGTTAAAATAATTCTGGACTGACCATACATTAGGTGCAATTGACATCTTATTGTCATTAAGCACAACTATCAAATCTTTTTTCAACAGCCCGATATTGTTCATCGCTTCGTATGCCATTCCGCCCGTCATGGAACCATCCCCTATTATTGCAACAACTTTGTAATTTTTCTTCTGATAATCTCTTGCCGTAGCAATCCCGAGTGCCGCCGATAGCGATGTGGTGGCATGCCCTGCTCCGAAAACATCATATTCGCTCTCTGATCTTTTAAGAAATCCGCTTATACCGCCTTTCTGGCGGATTGTCTTTAATGCTTCTTTTCTTCCGGTTAGAATTTTGTGAATGTAAGCCTGATGCCCCACATCCCATATCAGTTTATCTGTCGGCGTATCGAATACATAATGAAGAGCAAGTGTAAGTTCCACTACACCAGAGAAGCCCCGAGGTGACCTCCGATTTTTGATATAGTATCCATTAGCAATTCCCGTATCTCTCCGGATAATTCCCGTAAATCCGTTAGCTTCAGTTTTTTAATATCCCTCGGGTAATCTATATCTTTAAGAAATTTAGTTTTGCTCAGATCAAATGTTTGGTTTTCCATACTGAAAATCTTTCTGATTTTTGTGATTAAGTTAAAACTGGCTGTTAATTTTTTCTATCTTCAGCTCGGCTTCTTCAAGCTTTTCTCTGCATATCTTAAGCAGTGTTAAACCTTCCTGATAAGCGCTGATAATCTCTTCAAGAGACTTCTCTTCTATACTGCTTTCAAGTTCATCTACAATTTCCCCGATTCGCCTGTATGAATACTCAAACGAATTCTCTTCTTCTTTCTTTTTTACCATATATTTTCATTTAACATTTAACACTTAACATTTAACATTTAACACTTAACACTTAACACTTAACACTTAACACTTAACATTTAACACTTAACACTTAACACTTAACACTTTTTAAACAAAGATAATATTTATAAAATTTAATATTTAATCAATAATTTCGGCACCCGTGTCCCCGTCGTAAAATCTGACCCTCACTTTTTCGCCTTTTTTCACGTTTCTTTTTCGTGTTATCACAGTTTCATTCCTTATTATATACGTATATCCTCTCCTTAAAGTGGCATCGGGACCAATTTTTTCGAGAATACTACCCGTGTATTCAAGCCCCTCTTTCAGCTTTTTTATTCTGTCACTCACTTCACGTCCAAGTTTTTCATATTTCTCGTCAAGCCTCAGTTTGAATTCATTCATCATGTCTTTTGGTCTCTTAAACACGTAATTCTTTTCCGTGTTATTCAGGAATTCTTTGTATTCCTGAATAATTCCCGTTACGCTGTTCCTTATTACAGCTTTAGATTGCTTTAATGACTCCAGAAGTTCATTCCTGTCCGGCAATATCATTTCTGCCGCCGCAGATGGAGTCGGGGCTCGCATATCAGCGACAAAATCACTTATCGGATAATCAATTTCATGCCCGATTGCGCTGACTATGGGAATTTCGGAAGCAAATATAGCGCGGGCAACAGATTCTTCATTGAAAGTCCATAAATCTTCGGGAGAACCGCCTCCTCTTGCGAGTATAATAATATCAAATTTAACCTTATACTTGTTCGCAGAAGCAATTGCGCGGCAAACACTTTCAGCCGAACCCTTGCCCTGTACAGTTACAGGAAAAAGATAAAGTGTAAATAACGGATATCTGTTTGCGGCGACTCTTTTAAAATCTTCGATTACGGCGCCTGATTCGGATGTGATTATAGCTATATTCACGGGGAATTCAGGTAATGGTTTTTTATTGGATTCGTTAAATAACCCCTCGGCAAAAAGTTTAGCTTTAAGTTTTTGGTATGCTATCTGAAAATCGCCAATTCCGGCTTCCGACATAGAAGTAACGTCAATTGCGTAGCTTCCTCTGGGTTCATAAACTGATATCCTGCCCCTGACGATTACGGTCATTCCCTCCTTAGGCTCGAATTTCAAATGCTGATATCTCGTTTTCCATAGATTACATGAGATTTGTGCATTCGAATCTTTCAGTGAAAAGTAACAATGTCCTGAAGGATACGCGCGTTTAAAACTCGATATTTCACCCGTCACTGCAATCGGTGTGAACTGAGATTCAAGACTTATCTTTATCTCCCGTGTTAACTCCGACACTGTCAGAGGAATGTCATTCGAAAATATTTCTTCCAATTCCGTTTTTAAGATTACTGAAAGATAAACATTTTTCTTTGTAAATTATAGTAATTCAATAAAGCAATAAATCCGGCATAAAAAAAAGGGCTGACCCTGCGCGTAAACGGGACAGCCCCCTTGCTCGAAGGGCGAGACTCGAACTCGCAACCCTTCGGTTAACAGCCGAATGCTCCACCATTGAGCTACCTTCGAATTATTTACAAAAATAGTCTTATTCTCAAAAATAGTCAATGAATTTTGTAATCACAAAACTCTTTTATAACTTTTATAACTACTCATCATAAAGTCATAGAGAACATAGAAAAACGTAAGAATCAATTTTTAAATTTTCCACTTTACACTTAACACTTAATCACTTAACACTTAACACTTAACACTTAACACTTAACACTTATTAACGCCGTCATCGGACAAGAATATATCCTTTCATTTGATTTCTTTTCGTAATAGTTTGATTTAATTTGAATTTAATGGAAAATGAAATTTAAAATTACACTCGAATACGCCGGCACGAATTATTCGGGCTGGCAGAAGCAAAAAAATGCCAAGACTGTTCAGGATACAATTATTAACGCAGTGAAAACAGCGTTTTCAAAGTGCAACGGAAAAAATATTTTTACAGATCTGCAGGGCTCGGGCAGAACCGATAAAGGTGTCCACGCTCTCGGACAGGTTGCGCATCTTGAATGTGATACCATGATTGCTCCGCATATCCTGCAGTTCAAAATTAACGATGAACTGCCTTCGGATATTAATATTCTCGATATTGTTAAAGCGCCGCAGAATTTCCATGCGCGGCATTCCGCCGTATCGCGGCAGTATCTTTACAGAATTTCAGAAAGGAGAACTGCCTTTGAAAAGAAATTCGTCTGGTGGATTAAAGATTCACTGAACATCGAAAAAATGTCAGTTGCATCTGCTTTATTCAAAGGTATGCACGATTTTTCATCTTTCACGGAGGAAAGCCCCGACCAGCAGTCAACTAAAGTACTTATAGAAGATATTAACATCTCAAGGAATGAAAGCAGTAAATACATTATACTCATACGTATCAGAGCTTCCCATTTCCTGTGGAAAATGGTGCGCCGTATAGCCGGCGTCCTTGCCGAAACCGGCAGAGGAAATTTTACCGATAAGGATATTCTTTATTTCATAACAAATTATTCGGATGCGCCCGCGAAATATACCGCGCCCCCATCGGGACTGTTCCTCGAAAAAGTATATTATTAATGGAATAAAAATGTTAAGTTTCCCTTATTTGTATTTCAAACAATTATAATTATTAATTCTATGCCCGTAAAATTTGGAAGATATTCCGATGCGTTTAAACCGAAAAGCAAGAACGAAAAATGGAATGAATGCGATAAAATGTTCGGTGAAAAGAAATACACTGATTCATATATGGCTTTCTTCGAGTATCTGAAAGACAGTGATGAACAGAACGTATTTTATACCGTCGCGGGAAATGATATAAAATTTCAACTTCTGCAGGGCTCAAAGGAAGTACGCGGCTTTATAAACGAAAATAAAATAACTGCGCTCTCTGTTCTGGCGGAATACGAGAAACTCAGCGTCGCCGCTATGAGAAGACTTATGGAATATAATTACACATTTTATTATTCTAGATTCGCGACTAAGGATAACAGAATCGTCCTTAAACTTGATTCTTCCGTCATAGACGGCTCGCCCCGTAAACTCTATTTCGCACTACGTGAACTGGCTGTCAGAGCCGACCGGCTTGATGAACTCCTTCTCGATGATTTCACGTCACTGAAGCCGCTCGATATTCACCGCGAAGAATATCTTCCCGCCGAACTGGACGTAATGTATTCGTTTTTTACCCGTAACCTGAATGATGTTCTCAGTAAAATATCCGTTTATAATAAAGAGCAGATGTCCGGCGGCATATCCTATCTGCTCCTCAATATTGTTTTCAGACTGTACTATTTTCTCAGTCCCGAAGGCTCTCTGCTGACAGATTTCGAAAAAATTATTCTCGATTATTTCACGAAAGATAACATCCAGTTCATGCAGAAAATAACCAATTTGGAAACTGCCCTTGTGGAATTAGCGGCTAAACCGAAAGATAAAATTGTGTCCTCACTCTATAAGACTAAATCAACATTCGGAGTTGCTTCTCCCGCCGACCCCTCTGCGGGAATTGATTCTATCGGTACAAATATCGGGAATATCGCATGGTATATCGAAAATTCATATCCCGATATCGCGCTTTCAATACTTGAATATATACCGGGCTATTGCCTCTACCATTTCGGACTGCCAAAACCGCTCAGGGACTTGTTCGGCTTGCTTATGCAGGCTTTAAACAGCAAATTCTGTAAGGATACGGGAAGCGGGGCGTCATATTTCGACGCCGGCACGGGAAGTTTTAATATTGAAAATCTCACATCCGAAATTAAACGCATAAACACAGAGGCGCTTGAAATGTATCCTTCTTTTTTGTTTAAAACCGAAACTCTGTTATATACTTCGCTTCTGGACTTCGCCAAAAGCTTTCTGACAGAAATGCAAATTCTTAAATTTAATAATTAGTCATTATACGATGCAGACACAGGAAATCATAGATTCATATCAATCGGTTATTATTCAGATTGCCACTCCTCACGGAACCGGAACCGGATTCTTCATAAAAGAATACGGACTAATTATCACTAATAACCACGTCGTGAGCGGCAATTCAGAAGTGGTCGTCAGCGGAAAAGTCTTTCCGAAAATAATGTCACCCGTAATATATACTGACCCCGCCTATGACCTCGCTTTTATCAGACCTCCCGGCGGAGTTGAAATGCCGGCGCGCAATATAGCAAAGGATAATAACGTGAAGGACGGCGACAGGGTTATTGCAATAGGACATCCTTACGGATTAAATTATACAGCTACAGAAGGCATTGTATCAAAAGCTAAACGACTTCAGAATAATCTGAATTACATACAGATTGACGCCGCCATTAATCCCGGCAACAGCGGCGGACCGCTCGTTAATACTCAAGCCGAAGTCGTCGGTATTAATACTTTTATCATCGCAGGCGGAGATAATATCGGCTTCGCATTATCATCTGATTACATAATCGAATCTCTGAACGAATATAAACCTTTTCTCGGAAAGCTTGCCGTACGCTGTGCTTCATGCGGAAATGTAGTTACATCCGAAATGATAGAAGATAAATCCTGTCCGGAATGCGGCACAAAAATTACTTTACCTGAAATCAGCGGTAAAACCGAATATAAACCCGCAGGAGCGGCGGCTGTTATTGAGAAGATTCTTGAAATATTAGGCAAAGACGTTAAGCTCTCAAGACGCGGTCCCTCTGCATGGGAAGTTGAGGAAGGCAGTGCGGTTATACATATAACGAACGATGAGAATGCATTTATAGTAAGCGATGCGCATATCTGCCGACTGCCGAAACATAATATAGCACCGATATATGAATATTTGCTGAATGAAAACTATGATCTGGAAGGAATCTTCTTCAGCGTTAAAGACCAGAATATTATTCTCTCATCTCTGATTTATAACCAGTATCTCACGCTCGAAACCGGTACTGAAATACTGAAATCATTGTTCACAAAAGCCGATTACTACGATAATTTACTCATCGAAAAATTCGGCGCACTGCCGCGCGTAACGGATGATTAATGATAAATTATTGAGCGAATATTTTTAATTAGATTTAATTAAAACTTTAATTTATTTATTTTCTTTGTTAAAGTAAATAATCAATTTATATTATATGTCTAAAGTTGCATTTCTTTTTCCGGGTCAGGGTTCACAGGCAGTCGGTATGGGTAAAGACCTGTATGAAAAATCCGATACAGCCCGCTCCTTATTCGAAAAAGCCGATGAGATTATGGGTTTTAAGCTCAGCACGATTTGCTTTGAAGGACCGGCTGATGACCTCAGGCAAACGAATATCACTCAACCGGCTCTGTTCGTGCATTCTTATATTCTGTCACAGTTAATCGGAAGTAAGCTCAAAGCCGATTGCGTTGCCGGACATTCGCTCGGTGAATATACGGCAAACGCTTACGCCGGTTCGGTTGATTTTGAAAATTGTCTGAGACTTGTAAAAACACGCGGCATGCTGATGAAAAATTCAGGCGTCGTTCAGCCCGGTACTATGGCGGCTCTTATCGGACTTTCCGAATCGCAGGTTTCTGAAATCTGCGCAACTGCTTCATCTGCCGGAATCGTTCAGCCGGCGAATTTTAACTGCCCCGGACAAATAGTCATATCGGGAGATATTGCGGCTGTTGATAAAGCTCTGGAAGTTGCGAAAGCCGAACCTTTTAAATGCAGACTCGCTAAGAAACTTGAAGTCAGCGGGGCGTTTCATTCCGAACTTATGAGAACATCAGACTCCGAACTTCGCTCGGCATTGCAGAGCACAGCATTTACGGATGCCTCAATTCCGGTTTATACCAATGTTGATTCCAAACCTGAAATAAGTAAAGATAAAATCCGCGATTCACTTTCAAGACAACTCGTATCTCCGGTCAGATGGGAAGCTTCGGTGAAAAATATGATTAAAGACGGTGTAACAAGTTTTTATGAAATCGGCTCGGGAAAAGTGCTTGCGGGGCTCGTAAAAAAAATTGATACTTCTGCCGCTGTTTTCAATATTTCAGCGCTTGAAGATATAATTAAATTTTTAAACTAAATATAGAATATTTTGAAAGAATTTCCTCTTGAGTATAACAATCTGGAAATTGACCCTGTAATTTTTACACAGGGCTTTGTTCCGGGATGTAACGTTAAAACCTGCCGCGGCGAATGCTGTGACTGGGGTGTCTATATGGACAGGGATTTTAAAACTGTTGTTATGAAATTTGAAGAAGAGATTAAATCCGTTATGGATGAAAATCAGATTAAGAATTCTTCGAAATGGTTCGAAAAAGAACTTGAAGAGGATACCGATTTCCCTTCCGGGCAAGCCGCCGGTACCGAACTTTATAAAACACCTTCGGGTCATAATCAATGCGTATTTAAGGATAAGCGAAGTTATTGCTCTATACAGGTCGCCGCCGTGAAAAATAATATGCATAAATGGGCTATTAAACCCAAGTATTGCATTATGTATCCGCTGACAATTATTGATGATGTCCTGACGTATGATGATGACCATTCTTCTAAACTTTCTTACTGCGGAATTAAACACAAACAGAATTTCACGCAGACTGTCTTTGAAGCGATGACGGAGGAAATCCGGTTTATTATCGGTGAAGACGGATATAATCACCTGAATGATTATTTTATTAAACATTATAAACCTAAAGCATAATTAAAAATGGGAAATCTTTTACAAGGGAAAATTGCTATAGTAACAGGCGGCGGCAGAGGCATCGGACGCGCTATTGTTACTGATTTTGTTAATGAAGGCGCTGACGTTGTTATATATGATATGTTCAGACCCGCCGACCTCGATGCGTATATTGAGGGAATGAAATCCACGGGCAGAAAAATTCTTTTTAAAGAAATTGATATTACTGATACGGATAAAACTCAAAAGGCAATAGATGAAACAGCGGCTGAATTCGGGCGCATTGATATTCTGATTAACAATGCCGGAATCACGAGGGACAGACTTCTTATAAGAATGACTGAGGATGACTGGGATTCTGTAATAAGGGTTAATCTAAAAGGCGCTTTCAATACAATAAAAGCCGTCTCGCGTATTATGGCGAAACAAAGAAGCGGCAAGATAGTGAACATCAGTTCTGTTGTCGGTGTTATGGGAAATGCGGGACAGGCAAATTACGCCGCATCAAAAGCCGGTCTTATCGGTCTTACAAAATCAATCGCAAAAGAACTCGCCGGCAGGAATATCAATGTTAATGCCGTGGCACCGGGATTCGTCGAGACTGAAATGACGGCTCAGCTTAGCGATGAACAAAAAGAGTTTTTCCTTAAAGTTATTCCGCTTAAACGTCCTTGTAAACCCGAAGAAGTTGCCGGCATCGTAACTTTCCTTTCTTCCGGAAAAGCGGACTACGTTACGGGTCAGGTACTGTGCGTTGACGGCGGTATGGTAATGTAATGAATAGTATTATTTATTTCGTCATACTTTATTTTTTTGAAAGCGAATTAAAATTTTTCGTATGAATAACAAAGTTGTTTGGATAACCGGAGCTTCAACCGGAATCGGTAAGGAAATTGCCAAAGTGTTTTCAAAGTCCGGCTATGTTGTAGTGGTTTCTTCAAGGAGAAAGTCACGGCTGGTCGGGATTGTCAGCGAAATCAAATTCGCGGGTCGTGAAGCATCTGCCTTCGTCTGTAATGTCGCATCTGAAAGAAGCGTACAACTGACACTTAAACGCATTATTGAGAAATACGGCAGGATTGACGCTCTTATTAACAATGCAGGGGTTACGGCTTTTAAGTCTTTTCTTGAAACAAAGGTTTATGATTTTGACTATATAATGAATATTAACCTGCGCGGCGCTTTTTTATGCATGAAAGCTGTTCTGCCGAAAATGGTAAAAGCGCGCAGAGGTCATATTATTAATATTTTGTCGGTTGCCGCTAATACTGTTTTTGATAACAGCTCTGTTTATTCGGCTTCAAAAGCAGGACTTCTTTTATTGTCGCAGTCTTTACGCAAAGAGGTCAGAAAACTTAATATTAAGGTCTCCAATATACTGCCCGGTGCAGTCGAAACAGGTATGTGGGACGCCCGCACAAGACAAAAATATAAAAACCGTATGATATCTCCTGCGGATATAGCCGAAATCACGCTTCAGGTCTTTAATCAGCCGAAAAAAGTTTTAATTGAAGATGTGGTTGTAAGACCTGTAAAAGGAGATATCTGACGTGCATTTTGCGTTTATTGAAAATATCGGCTTCATTCACTGGGCGGGTTTCTGCCTCTTCCTTATTATAATGCTTGCCCTCGACCTCGGAGTATTTAATAAAAAACAGCACGAAGTTTCCGTAAAAGAAGCAATCGGATGGAGCGCTGTATGGATTGTCCTCGCGCTGATGTTTAACGGAGGTGTGTTTTTACTGATGGGGCATGATAAAGGGCTGGAATTCCTTACGGGATATCTGCTTGAGAAATCACTCAGTGTTGATAATCTTTTTGTGTTCCTGCTTTTATTTTCTTATTTCGATGTTCCTAAAAAGTACCAGCATAAGGTACTGTACTGGGGAATTGTAGGCGCTTTACTGATGCGCGCGGGACTGATTGTTCTCGGCGCTGCTTTATTGAATATGTTCTGGTGGATTATATTCATATTCGGAGGTTTCCTCGTCATCGCCGGACTTAAAATGGCATTCCAGAAAGAACAGAAAGTCGAACCGGATAAAAATCCCGTCGTCCGATTTGTCAAAAAAATTATGCCCGTTTCGGATAATTACGAAAAAGATAAATTTTTTATCAGAAGAAAAACAGGTTTACTCGCTACTCCCCTTTTCATCGTTCTGATAATTGTCGAAACGACTGACCTTGTTTTTGCTTTTGATTCTATACCGGCTATACTGGCAATCACGAACGACACATTCATTGTATTCACATCGAATGCCTTCGCTATACTCGGATTGCGGGCTCTGTATTTCGCTCTTTCGGGATTTATGGATAAGTTTACTTACCTGAAATTGGGGCTCTCAATTATTCTCATCTTTATTGGCATGAAAATGTTGCTTTCGGGGGTTCTTCATATTTCGACTGTCACTTCGCTTCTCGTTATTCTCGTAATCCTGACCATCGCGATTGTAATGTCAATGATGAAAAATAAGAAAATCTGATACTTTATTTATTTTGTCTTTTGATTTTAAGCATCGTGTCAAGGTCCCCGGCGAACTTTATTATCTCTTCCCCGGAATATCCTTTTTTACTAGCAAGGTCGGTAATCGTCCCCCATTTGGGCGCTCCGCCTGTTAAACAGGTAATTCCGTGTTTCATCAAATATGAAGACGCCGCGGGAAGTGCGAGCAGAAGCTCTCTTATTGTAGTGTCCTTCGTAATAGTCATCTAAATATATTTTTTAAAAGATTTAATAAAAGCTTCGTTTTCTTTCCTCAGCCCCATCGTTACGCGAATGCAGTCGGCAAGTCCGAACGGCTTTAACGGTCTTATTATCACCCCCTCCTTCAGCAATGATGAGTTAATAAAGTTTACTTTCTCCTCAGATTCCAGTTTCAGCAAAACGAAGTTCGCGTATGAAGGTACAAATACTATCTTTCCCTCTTTATGCAAATCATTCAGTTCCTTCCTGAAATATTCGTAACCCCCGGCATTCAGTGCCCTTGATTTTTCAAGAAATTCATCATCGTCTAAAGCCCCTATTGCCCCTGCCTGCGCAAGCGAATTTGGCTCAAACGGAAGTTTCACCTTCATTATCGTACTTACTATATCCGCATGCGCGAATCCGTATCCTATTCTCGCACCTGCAATTCCGTATATCTTCGAAAAAGTCCTCAGTGTGATAACGTTATCATATCTGTAATCCATAGAATCAGGATACTCAGCGCAGCCGCACGCGTATTCAAAATATGCTTCGTCCATGATTATCAGAACATTCTCCGGAACTCCTTTGTAAAACTTATCGAATTCACCTTTGTTTAATATCGTACCCGTCGGATTATTAGGATTGCATATATAAATTATCTTCGTTCTCTCGTTCACCTTCGCGAGAATTCCGTCAGCGTCAAATTTATAAGTGTCTCGGGGCATCGGTACATAATGGCATTTATTTGCCCTTCCTCGTGCAAGCACCTGAAACCCAATAAAAGTGGCTTCCGAAGTAATCATCTCGTCACCATCGCATAAAAAACACCTCAATATATTAGCCATAATCCCCTCGCTTCCGCTTCCAACGGCGATATTGCTCACTTCAACGCCGTATTTAGCCGATATTTTTTTCCTGAGTTCTAACGCTCCCGGGTCAGGATATCTGTTCACCTCACCGTGAACTTTCTTCATTGCCTCAATGGCTTTCGGTGAAGGACCAAGCGGATTCTCGTTTGAAGCGATTTTATGAATTTCTTCTAAA
>Ga0247841_10004841_pt1 | contig 22540 bp, 21 predicted proteins | sample LaCruzMarch2015__2_FD_192410 | JGI IMG/M metagenome (GOLD analysis project Ga0247841, IMG submission 192410) | Freshwater microbial communities from meromictic Lake La Cruz, Castile-La Mancha, Spain - LaCruzMarch2015_18m | ecosystem: Environmental > Aquatic > Freshwater > Lake | place: Spain... | reverse complement strand
GGTGCTATATACAAATAAACCACATACAACATTGGCGAAGACTGCTAACCCTGAAAGGGGGTATACTTTATTTTAGTATACATTCTCGATAAAGACAATAAACCACTTATGCCTTGCTGTCCTAGAATAGCCAAGTTGTTATTGAAGGCAGGCAAAGCCGAGGTGGTACAGAGAACACCGTTTACCATCAAATTATTGTTTGGTAGCAGTGGATATAAGCAAAACGTAACGCTTGGAGTAGATGCTGGCTCTAAAACGATTGGATTGTCTGCAACAACAGATAAGAAAGAGGTATTTTCGGCAGAAGTGCAACTCAGAACGGATATAGTAGATTTGTTATCTACTCGGAAACAGAATCGTAGAACAAGACGGAACCATAAGACAAGGTATCGCAAGGTAAGATTTCAGAATCGGAAACAAGACAAAGGGTGGTTAGCACCTAGTATAAGGCATAAGATAGATACTCATTTGACGGTGGTTGACAAGATACACAAGATATTACCGATAACAAAGATCATAGTTGAGGTAGCGCAGTTTGATATACAGAAGATAAAGAATCCTGAAATATCAGGCGTAGAATATCAACAAGGTGCGCAACTAGATTTTTTCAATGTAAGAGAGTATGTCTTATATCGTGACGATCATACGTGCCAGTTATGCAATGGCAAAAGTAAAGACAAGATATTAAACGTTCATCATATAGAAAGCAGAAAGACAGGCGGTAACGCTCCAAATAATTTGATTACTTTGTGTGAAACGTGCCATAAAAAACACCATGAGGGCGACGTAACATTAAAGATAAAGCGTGGTCTTATGTTCAAAGACCCAACTTTTATGGGTATTATGCGTTGGGCTTTTTACAATACGCTTAAAGAGAAATATCCTAATGTGAAGATGACGTATGGGTATATAACAAAGAATACAAGGATAACGGTAGAGGCGAAGGGCCCTTCGCCTCTACCGAAGATTCATAGGACAGACGCTTTATGTATCACTGGTAATCCAACAGTTAAAGGGCTAGATACATGGTATTTCTATAAAAAGGTTAGATGCCAAAATAGACAAATACACAAGACAACTATTAATAAAGGTGGGACAAGAAAGTTAAACCAACTGCCTTTTGTCGTATTTGATATACGATTATTTGACAAAATAAAATATAACAATCAAGAATGTTTTGTTTTTGGTAGGCGTTTAAGTGGTAGTTTTGATATACGTTTACTTGATGGAACAAGGGTAAACGCAGGAGTTGGCTATAAAAAGGTAAAAGTGTTAGAGCAGCGTAAAACAATTCTAATAGAAAGGAGAAAGGCAATTCCTCCAGTCCCTAGCGAAAGCTGGGACTGAAGCCCGTTGGTTTCCTTGCCGAAAAAGATCATGAAATGTTTGATAATTTCTATTTTCTTGTTGGTTTTTGTGGTGAACTTTGGTTTTGCTCAAGATAAAGGCATGATGAAGCGTCCTGCCAAGTTGTCTGATGTGCTTCCTAATGAATTTGTCTACCGTAAAGGCTGGGTTCTGGCTATCGGTATCAATCAATATCCGAATCTGCCATCTCAATTCCAGCTTAATTACGCTGTACCTGATGCAGAGGAAATCGTTGATCTACTTCAACAGAGATTTGGATATGATAAAAACCACATTATATTATTGAAAAATGAGCAGGCAACAAGGCAGAATATAATGGAAAAACTCAATTCACTCGCTGATACCAGATGGGTAAGTGAAGATGATTGTATGTTATTCTATTATTCTGGTCATGGTCAAACTGTAACGCTTCCCAGAGGCGGTGATATGGGATTTCTTGTCCCTTACGATGCAAAAGTTGATCTTTCACAGGAACCGAACCTTGCTGAGTATAAACAATCCTGTATTGCTATGAGCGAACTACACGAAGCGGCAAAGACGATCCCGGCAAGGCATCGGTTGTTTATTATAGACGCCTGTTATAGCGGTCTGGTATTGCCTGGCCACAAAGGGCTTGGCACTAAAATTCCGGGTTATTTAAAAAAGACTGCTGAGGCTCCGACACAGGAGATGATAACTGCCGGTGGAAAAAATCAAGAATCTGAGGAGAGATCAGACCTTGGACATGGAGTACTTACCTACAAGCTACTTAAGGGCTTAGATAATGGACTGGCTGATGAGAATGACGATGGCGTGATAACAGGTTCGGAACTAAGTTCATATCTTGGTAATGCGGTCATGGAACTAACAGACGGTAAGCAAACACCCCTGTTTGGAAAGGAAGATGAGGGTGAATTTCTGTTTATCCAGCAGGAAGATAAACTTAATAATATTAAATTCATTTTATCCATTAAATCCGAACCAAAGGGTGCATCTGTTTCCATTGATGGCGCGAAAAAAGGCGTAACTCCCTGCACAATTGAGATAGATGCAAAAAACAAAAAACAGGTAACTATTTATGCATCCAAAGAAGGATATAAAACCACGGAAAAGACATTCAAGCTGGCATCTGGGAATGAGATGGATGTAAGCCTTCAGCTACAGAAAATTCTAGTTTCTCCACCAATCCCTGATAACGCACCTACAAACATTAGTACTGAGAATCGCATAATTGGCAAAGATAATGTGCTAATGGTTCTGATCCCTGCCGGTGAATTTGTGATGGGAAGCAACAACAGTAATGTTGACTATGGGATGAATAAAGAGCATGTAGTTTCCGTTAAAGCTTTTTACATGGACGTATACGAGGTAACTAACGAGCAATATAGGAAATTCGTTGAAGCAACTGGATACGCAGCGCCATCATGCTGGAACGATTCAAACCTCAATGAACCTAAACAGCCTGTTATAGACATAACGTGGGATGACGCTGTGGCATACTGTCAATGGGCTGGTGAACGTCTGCCAACCGAAGCAGAATGGGAAAAGTCTGCAAAAGGCGGGCTTGTTGGAAAACTCTATACTTATGGCGATGAGATTACTCACGATAAAGCTAACTATTTTGGTGCTGAGGGGAAAGATACGTGGAGCAAGCCTGCACCTGTTGGTAGCTTTGAGCCTAATGGATATGGATTATACGACATGGCTGGCAACGTCTGGGAATGGTGTGCCGATTGGTACAGCGATAGCTATTATGCGCAATCTCCCAAAGATAATCCAAAGGGACCTGACTCTGGTTATGCCCGTGTCCTTCGTGGCGGGGCATGGAACGTTGCGGCAGAATATCTTTACGTGGCGAAGCGATACTCCCGAAATCCGCAGACCAAATATTACAAAGATAATGGCTTCCGTTGCGTCAAAGATGTAGAAAATTAAGCAGTTTTCAGTTAGGAAATAGAACGAGGAGCGGGCGGATTTGCGCGGATCGAAAGAAGTAAAGAAAATCCGCGAAAATCCGTTTAATCCGCGTCATCCGCGTTCTATTTCTAAAAATTTAACATCATTTATTAAAGTTGCTTAAAGGAGTTTAGCATAAATGCAGTACGAAGAAATAATAGAACAGTTGAAATCTTTATCTGATCCAGAAGCAGTCGCTGGAATGGCTCGTTTCGGGATTAAATCAGAGAAAACTCTTGGGGTATCTATACCCAATTTAAGAAAGATTGCTAAAAAGACAGGTAAAAATCATCCACTTGCTTTGCAACTCTGGGACTCTGGTATACATGAGGCTCGAATACTTGCAGGCATGGTTGATGATCCAGAGATGGTGACAGAGGAACAGATGGAGAGTTGGGTCAAAGATTTCGATTCGTGGGACATCTGCGATCAGTGCTGTTTAAATCTATTAGATAAGACTGAATTTGCCTATCAGAAAGCAATAGAATGGAGTGAAAGAAGCGAAGAATTTGTTAAAAGAACTGGATTTGTTCTGATGGCTCAGTTTGCTGTTCACGACAAGAAGGCTAGTGATGAAGATTTTATGCAATTCTTCCCCATCATCAAAAAAGAAGCTACCGATAAAAGAAATTTTGTTAAAAAGGCAGTCAATTGGGCATTAAGGCAGATCGGTAAGCGTAATCTTAATTTGAATGATAAGGCTATTGAAATAGCGAAAGAGATTCGGCAGTTAGATTCCAAATCTGCGAAATGGATCGCTACTGATGCTCTTCGAGAGTTGACAAGTGAAGGGGTACAAAAACGGTTAAGGTGATAGGAGATTACGCTTGAGGATCAAATTCTTCCCTCCTCAAAATCTAATTTACACCAGTTTTCTTTTTCTTCTTATCTTCTTCGTCTTTCTTGCTATTGTCTGATTTTGACGGTTCAGGATTTTCTTTTTTAATATTTGTCTGAGATGATGGCTGTTCTTGATTCACCTGCGGAACATCACGTCTTACGTTTCGCATTGTTTTTTGATTAACTGTGGATGAATTGCTGGATTCCGCTGTGTCCTTTGAAGCTTTTTCACGCTGAATTACTCTTTCTCTCCTCAGATTTGCTGAATCATCTCTTGGCGCCTTTGATTCAGAGCCTGTTACAGTTCCTCTATCCTTCATAACTGGTCTTTTATCATCCACCCACGGAGAATTGCTAGAATCCGTAGAAGCTTGCACATTTCCTGATCTTTGCGGGGGACTATAGTTATCGTAATAATTTCCCATCGTCCATGGATCATAAGTTGAACTGTAATCGTATCTATAATCAGATGATGTTGGCGTAGCATTATATTGATTATAAGCTGACTCTCCGTAGTTGTTATTATCTAATGGAGGCAGATCATAGTATGCAGGTCTAATACCTACGGAGCAGCCGGCTATTATTGTAACAACGCATAGTATGACTGCAAAAATGAAAAGCGATCGATACAAGTTTTTCACGATCCGACACCTCCAATTTTTAAGGCTACAAAATGTTATTATGAAATGTATTTTCTTTCTATAATTCATTATATCATACATAATTATCCATGTCAAATATCTGGTTGGTTCGTTTTAGAGTTTTAGACATTCCCATTGATCTTCTGAACCATCAAAATTCCATACATCGGTCATAATTTTTTCGTGGCGGATACTCCCACATAATGAAGGTTAAATATTTAATCGGGTAATAGCCAATTATTTAATGCTCATTATGCGGGAGTTATTGACTATTGGGTCAACAAAAAAAGCAAGCTTTAACCGCATCTACAATATGTGCTGTCTGTGGCAGAACATTATCCTCCAAATCTTTGGCAAATGGTATCGGCGCAAACTTTGCGTGGATACGTTTGAGAGGAGACTTCAGGAAGTCAAATCCCTTCTCCATCACGATAGCAGAAACCTCAGATGCAACACTGCAAGGCGCACAGGCTTCTGAGACAGTTATAAGCCGTCCAGTCTTAGCAATAGAATTTAGGATTGTCTCCTCGTCTAGCGGTAGTGTTGTGCGCAAATCTACAACCTCTACGTCAATACCATATTGTTTAAGCTGTTCCGCCGCTTCCATAGACTTATGCGCCATGAAGGAATAAGCGACAATTGTGGCATCCTTGCCGGGACGAATAACGCATGCCTTTCCGATAGGAACGGTGTAATCTTCCTCTGGCACATTACCAGTCAATCCGCCAAGTCTCTTATGGTCACAAAAAATCACAGGGTTGTTGTCTCTTATTGCAGACTTCATCAACCCTTTGGCATCATAAGGTGTTGAAGGCAAGACCACTTTCAGACCGGGTATGCCGGAAAACCACGACTCAAGGCTTTGGGAATGATGTGCCGACATTGATACATAAGCACCGAGTGGAGCCCGAATAACTATTGGCACAGATGCCATTCCACCGAACATATAGCGTATTTTCGCCGCCTGATTCACAATCGGGTCCATAGCAACAGTGATAAGATCAAGGAACATAATCTCCACAATAGGTCTTATACCGGCTATCGCCGCACCAACACCAATACCAGTGAAACCAGCTTCCGATATAGGCATCTCATAAGTGCGATCTCCGTATCTTCCTTCAACGCACTCACCCATATATACAACAGTTGGGTCATGCTCCATCTCTTCCATGATGGCTTCAGATATAGCCTGAGAATAATTAATCTGTTTCATCAATTTGTCCCTTCCCAGTATTTACTGACAATATCTTGTTCTGGTGCTGTTTCAATAAGATTTTTTTTGTCTGCATTACCAACAGTCATATTGGTATCTGAATATACATCCGTTGTAGCTTCTTCAAGTTTCGGTGATGGGCTGTTTTCAGCAAATATCACTGCCTCGTCTAGTTCTTTTTCCAGCATCTGTTCCATATCTAGTAACTGTTCTGCTGTCGCTATTTCTTCAGTGATTAATTTACTGGCAAACATAGAAACCGGGTCACGTTTCATCCACATTGCCACTTCTTCCGGGTCACGGGGATCACCCCAAACGCCACAGTGTCCTTTGAACCGATAGGTCTTACATTCAACCAAAGTCGGACCTTCTCCTCGTCTGGCACGCTCAATGGCTTCTGATGCTACATCATAAACTGCTGTAACATCTTGACCATCAACAATTATCCCCGGCAGACCCAATCCCAAAGCCCGATCAGCAATATCTGGATGTTTGGCGATGGTAGCCCATTTAGTATTCACATTATAAATGTTGTTCTCACAGACGTAGATCACCGGTAGATTCAAAGTTGCCGCAATATTGATAGATTCTAAGAATATCCCTTGATTAGATGCGCCGTCACCGAAAAAGCAAGCGCTCACCTGATCAGTTTTGCGCACTTTAGCAGAAAATCCCGCACCAGTGGCAAGAGAAAGTCCAGCGCCTACGATACCATTTGCCCCAAGCATACCCAGCGTCATATCAGCGATGTGCATAGAACCGCCCTTGCCTTTGCAATATCCTGTGCTTTTGGCAAAAAGTTCAGCCATCATATACTTGAACTTCCCGCCTTTTGCGATAAGATGCCCATGTCCTCTATGTGTTGATGATATAAAATCATCAGTACGGAGGTTTGCACATACTCCGACAGCGACAGCCTCCTCACCGATATACAGATGTGCAGGACCATAGATGCGGTTTTCCATTAAAAGTTTTTCAACCCGACATTCAAATCGGCGTATAGACAGCATAGTTCGATATACTTTCATTGCCTGATCTTTGTGGATCAAGTTATCACCCTCTTTTCTTGTATTGATACAGTATGTCCAATTTTAGATGAATGTTCAGCAGATTCCAGCACCTCAATAACGCTTCTTCCATCTTCACCGCTTACAGGAATAGGCTTACCTTGTAGCAGATGTTCAGCAATCTCAATGTAATATGTCAACCAATCAGATTCGTCATAAGGCACGATTGTCTCTTTACGTTCTCCGTTTTCACCTATCGTCACCATCAGGAAACTGCCACCAGAAGGACCGTTGAGTTCATTAAGATAGCCATTGATCGCCCCGTTTCCAGAGTCAACGATAGCGCCTTTAGTTCCCAAAATTCTCCAGAGAGGCTTTCCGATTGCCTCAATATAAGAGAACGAAACGTCTGCCACTATGCCATTCTCAAATAATATGATAGCTCTCGTCTGATCCTCAATATCAAAGTCCTTCCAGACTAATTTATGAAAAAATCCAGTTACGCCGAGTATCTTACTATTAACTAAGTCCAGCACCCAATCAACCGCATGTGGTCCCCAGTAATAGAATAACCCACCGCTCAGTGCTTTTTTGCTGAACCACCACTCATTGGGTCTGCCAAATCCACCGGCAGTAAGCTCAATGTGAAAAACTTGTCCGATCTGTCCGCTGTGTACCACTTCTTTGATAGCACGAAAATTCCCATCATGCCGACGGTTATGGAAAACTGCCAGCATAACGTCATTCTTTTTCGATTCCTCGATCATCAAATCTGCTTCAGCCACGCTTATACACATTGCCTTATCAACGATAACGTGCTTCCCTGATTTCATACATTCAATTGCGATAGGTGCGTGTGTGTAATGTGGAGTTACAACCGAGACCATATCAATGTCAGCTTTCTCCAGCAGATCAGTTACGCTTGAGTAGGTGCTAAGGTGTGGAAACTCACTTTTAGCCAATTCAAGTCGTAAAGGGTCTTTATCACATACAGCTACCCATTCTAACCCCGGGGTATTAGTTATCCATCTTCCATGCGCCCTACCAAAGTTATGTGCAGCGCCATATCCTATTACGGCACATTTGACAGGTGGATTGAGCGTTTTTCTCATTAAAAATTCTCCTTTTATTATTTGCCCCACAAAAAAACTAATCTAGCCAATTAGTTATATGATCAGTTTCAAACTGAGTTTGATCAATATTAAGGCAGTAATCGTTTTGTAGATAATCTTGGCCACGTCTCCAGTTTTCTGAAACCTTCGGCGTATTTCACGTTGCATTGCAGACCACGAAATCTAGCCATTGTCTCCATGAACTCCACTATGTCAATCTTATCGTGATCCCGGAGCCACGAAACCTGACTTTCGTGACATACAAGCATCCTCTTTTTGGTCTCGATAGTATCTGTTATATCAACGTATTCTGTCGGCAAGAAATTGATTCCAGCCAATGTATCCATGTAAAAAACAGCAGGCATGACAGGATAGTAGGGAACCTTCGTTTTCCAGTTCGGTACGCTTGCGCTAAAACTACAATCAAAGATCAGCCTGCTTGTCGCCTGATGATCCAGCATATAATCATCCGGTGAATGGGTAATTATCACGTCAGGTTTTGCGGAGCGAATAACGTCAACCATCCTATAATGTAAATCAGGATCGTGTCCAACCATCAGGTCAGGAACGTCCAGAAAAAAGAATTCAGCACCGATAACATCAGCACTATCTTTCGCTTCCTTTTCACGTATCTTTGCCAATTCTGGCGGCTGAATGTGCATGTGACCAACGTTCCCATTTGCAACAACAGCAATAGCGACATAATGTCCCATTGCGGCATATTTAGCAAGTGTACCTGCACATAGTATCTCTAAATCATCAGGGTGACATCCGACTGCCAATATCCTAGATTTATCTGACAACTTTCTTCCTCCTTCTGAAAAGTACCAATTTTTATTCACTACGGATACACACAGAAACACACGAAATTAAGAACATACAAGATTCTATTTTATGATCCTGAATCTTGTATCTTGAATCTTTTTCTCCTTATCCGTGTATATCCGTGGCTAATAAATCTTTCTAATTTATCTCTATCCTCGTTCCTTCATTATTTTTATAGGCTTCGTATAGCTTTGTCACCTCAAGAGCAGTCTCAAGATTACTTTTTTCGGGTGGCTTATTTTCTAGCACACATTCAGAGAAATACATCACTTCAGGCGCATAACCAAGCATAAAAAGGCTTTTGTTATAAAGCTGTCCCAGTGAAAATTCTGGCTCCCAATATATCGGTGCGGTTTCATCATTCCCAATGTAACTACCAGAACGTCCATATCCGCCCGGACCTCTGTCCCCTCTGCGATAATAGGTCAGTTTCACACCGTTTTCTACCACTACGTTGCATCCGTTACCAATAACCTCAACTCTCTCAAGAGGGCTTGTGCCTGATTGTCCTGCGGTAAGATGCAGACAGCCGATTGCGCCGTTCAGAAACGTAAGCGTAGCTATCGTTCCGCCGTTGAAAGGCTCTCGCTCAAAGTATACGCTCTTTATCTTGCCTATAAGATAATGAATTATCGAAGCAGGATGACCGATATGATCCAGAAATCCCAGCATCTTGTGATTATCTCCACGACCACTAAACTCTGGTATACCTTGTGGATAGCGTACATAGATGGATGAAGGATTTCCGAACTCTTTGGAACTGACGATTTCCTTCACCTTAGTTATTGCGGTGAAGAATGTCTTTTTGAAGCCAACCATCACGAATTTGCCTGTCTTTTGACTTATCTCAATCATCTGCAACACTTCCTGAACGCTGGATGCAGGCGGTTTTTCAATCCATGCGTGACATCCTGAATTCATAATGTCAACAGCAAGTCGTGGGTATCTTGGTATTGCATTTTCGTAGTTTGTAACGACAAACACAGCATCAAGTGACTCTTTTTCCAGCATTTCAATGTGATTGTCGTAGACTTTATTTGCGCCGAAAAATGATTTATATATCTCTGCTCTGCCTTTATCGAAATCACATATCGCTATCAAATCCACCGGGGCATACTGAAACGCCGGGTATATATTCCTGAATGAATGTCCACCACAACCAATGAAACCTGCTTTAATTCTACGCTCGTACTCAAAGTTGTATTTGACAGACATTTTATCGTCCTTTCATTCCTTAACATTCGTCTCTCTAAGGGGAGAAGAATAGAATATCATTGCCTTGAGTGGCTCAATGCTAGTAACAAGCGCATAATGCACTACATCTCTTGGAATTATTATGGTCATCCCCGGTTTGAGATGATAAATTTTATCATCAAACCAGTGATCGCATTCTCCTTCGAGTATATACATCAATTCTTCGCAGTTGGGATGAGTGTGGGTAGTGTTCTTTTTCCCAGGATAGATAATCACTTGACCAAGTGTCTGTTCGGCATCAGCGTCAATTTTGGCGTTCCATATCCATCGAATCTCACCCCATGGGAACTTTTCCAAAATTGCATCATCTATATCAATCGGCGGTTTGAATTCTTTCATAATCTTACCCCTTTTCGTTTTGATTTATTTGACTTTGATGTCATAAGCCATTAAAACATCACCATGACGCATATAAAGCACACCATCACTAATTACAGGATGTGCCCAGTGCGCACCACCGCCCTGAGTAATCTTGAAGGAACTGACAACGGTAAAACCATCCGGCGATGCTTTTACCAGACCCAATGTGCCATGTTGCTCTTCGTAACAGTATAGCATCCCTTCAGCCGAAATGATAGAACCCTTATTGTTCCATTTAGTTTCATACATGGTTTTCCCGCTATTCCAATCAAGACAAACCCAATTACCATGCTCGTTATCAAGCCAATTAGAGCCATACACGTAACCATTTACAAGAACAACACCGCCATGATGAGTGTCCAAAGCAGGATTTACCCATGCAACAGACGCCTGTGTTCCATCATCTGAGAGTTTTATCAAAGCACCTGCATCATTGTACCCGCTAGTGACAAATACGCTTCCATTGTAGTATATTGGCGAAACGCAGTTAATGTCTCCCGGTGAAGATATATCACTATTAGCGACTTTCCAGTCAATATGCCCGTTTGATGCGTCAACACCGATTACATTGCTTCCTGTAACCGTTATGATCTGCTTTTTCTCACCCATTGTTGCGAGTATAGGGGAAACATAACCGCTGTGGTCGTTTAGACTTTCGCTGGTCCAAACTGTCTCACCCGTGTTTTTATTCAGGGCTACAACTGTGGTTTTTTCTCCACAGGGGGTATAGATAACCTTATCATCAACAATGAGAGGTGATTCAGCAATAACCCAACCACCATATTGTCCCTCGAATTTAGTAAAAGCTGGAACTGACCATTTTACTGCACCAGAAGTGGCGTCAAGGCAGACAACCTCGCCTGCACCGCTGATTACATATATTGCATCACCATCAACAGTTGGAGTAGTGCGTGCCTCTGATGGCCATTGAGGGGAAGCTTTTCCATATTCCTTACTCCATTTAATATTACCATTCAAATCAAGAGCGGTGAGTATCTCTTTGTTATCTTTCATAACGGTAATATAAATAACTCCATTGGCTATGGAAGGTGACGAAAAACCGGCTCCGAGGTCTTTAATAGACCATAGAAGCTTTGGACCTCCTTCAGCCCATTCTTTTAGCAATCCAGTTTCATTTGACATGCCGTCACGATTAATACCTCGCCATTGGGGATAATCTTCCGCTTGAATATTTGCAATATATAAAACGCCAAAGGCAAAAAACCAAACACCAACAGATAACATAAAATTCTTAATAGTTTTTAGTAACATCACTTTAACCTCCATTTTATAGAATTACCAGAATTATAGACAATAACAGCGGATTTGCGCGGATCGAAAGAAATAAAGAAAAATCCGCGAAAATCCGTTTAATCCGCGTCATCCGCGTTCTATTCCTATTTTGTAAACTTAATTGATAATTTAACAAGCTAATGAACATTAAATAATTAATCGGGTAATCCAGTAATAGAGCTTTTAAATCCCCCTAACCCTCTTTTTCAAAGGGGAAATGGCTCTAACTCACCCTTTAGCAAAGGGGGTTAGGGGGATTTGAGGCGATTTATTTATTACCCGATTAATTATTCAATGTTCATAAGCATGTTCTGGCATCATAATTATAAGCGAGAGAGATTGTGCATGTTCTAAAGCCAAAAGCTTGTTTTGTAGATGAATCCATTCTCGCTTTATTTTACCAATATTCTTTGCAATGGATGCCCATTCCTTGAGACGATCAAGGTTTTCGTTAACCTTATGGGCGTCTTCTTCGAGGGCATCGTTTTATCGAGCTATACGGAACCCAATGTAGTCGCTGTCGCCTGGTCCGGTACCGCCACTGCATGGGGGAAGATACCAACTACGAAAAGAGCAGGTGATTCCTACGTCATCCCAGCAACCGCCTTTGACTTGACGATATTTACCTGTATGATCATATGGCTTGGAACTGTCTGGGCAGGATTTAGCCCAATCAGCACACCATTCATAAGCATTGCCTATCATATCCAAGCACCCATAGGGACTGGCTCCGTCTGGATAACTGCCCACAGGAGCGCTTTGATTCACTCTAAAGCCACCTCCGGCGGGATTGTGATCATCGGGGTTATTGCACTTTTCTGGATCCCAAATATCACCCCATGGCCAACCATTTGCATGGTCTCCGGCACCTCTTGCCGCTTTTTCCCATTCTGCTTCAGTAGGCAATCTCACGCCTGCCCATTTGCAGTATGCCTCTGTTTCATAATAGGTTACGCCTATAACAGGATGTTTGTCTGTTTGGATAAAACGGGGATGCCCATATCCATGTCCGGTCCATTCTTGTTCGGCTTCCCAATAATCCGGTGCATTGCGCTTTTCCTTGTTGTCTGATCTCACACCGTAATAAACTAAACCATACATCCCTGAATAAACGACTACGTCCCCTTCTTTCCATACCCAACCTTCGGGTGACCAATAGCTTGGATCCTGATACCCACTAGCCTCTATAAACCGACGGTATTCACCACGAGTTACCTCATATTTGCCTATCTGGTAGGTTGGAAGATAAACAGTGTGTTGAGGTTTCTCTTCCCAACTCCCGTAGTCGCTACCCATAATAAAATTTCCTTCAGGAATAGTTATCATTTCTCCAAGACGATCGTCGAGTGGTTTTATTATATGTAACTGAAAAACTCGTATTATTTATACTTCCCTGTTTCTCAGTAATTATTTCGTAATCAAATATACACTGTGTAAGTGCTTCTGTCAAGGTTGAAAAATTGGATAACTAAAGGCTTGATCTGAACATTAAATTATGTTAAAGTAAATGGTGAGTTCAGTTCTCATATTTCGAGAAATTATATAAAATATTAGTTTATCAGGAGAATCGTTATGTTTAAATTAGCAGTAATAAGCGATGAAATCTCTCAGGATTTTCAGACGGTAGTTAAAGTAGCGTCTGAGTATAAGCTAAACGGCATAGAAATAAGGTCAGTCTGGGATAAGCCGCCACAGGCTCTTACTAATGATGATATGTCCAGAATGAAAGATATACTTGATAAAGCAGGTATGGTCGTTGCTGGAATTGCTTCACCATTCTTCAAGTGTAATATTGATAACGAACAGGAACGCCGTGATCATATTGAAATATTAAGGAAATGTATAAATTTAGCGAATTTCTTTAATACAAAGATAGTTCGTGGTTTTACGTTCTGGAACACCGGTCAAACAGAAGCTGTCTGGGGAAAGATATTGGAATATTATCGAGAACCCGTCAAGATCGTTGAGTCTGAAGGTATAATTATTGGCGTAGAAAATGAATCCTCAACTTCAGTTTCTACCGCTAAATTTCTGGCAAAGTTCATCAATGATGTAGATTCTACTAATGTACGAGGTATCTGGGATCCCGCCAATGAAGTTCATGCAGAAGGCGGGGAGACTCCATTTCCAGATGCTTATAATCGTGTAAAACCATACATGATCCACTGTCATGCCAAAGATGCCGCTACTAATGCAGAAAGTAAGATTGATTCAGTACCAGTAGGAACAGGAGTGATAGACTGGAAAGGACAGATAAAAGACCTTCTGGATTCCAATTACAAAGGCTATCTCTCTCTTGAGACTCATTGGCGAATAAAGAAAGTATTGTCTGAAGAACTACTGAATCGTCCGGGTGGTTCTGCTTTCTCCGAAGCAGGCGAAGAATCAAGCCGAATTTGTCTGGATAACATCTTTAATATCCTGAAAAGTCTTGGCGCTAATATCAATTTCTAATTCACATAAGACATTTTAATTGTAGGGGCAATCCCTTGCGGTTGCCCTTTTAATGTTAGATTTCAATTGGCAAATAGTATAAGTAACGGCTTATAGCTATTGGCTTAGTCTATTTTCTTGACAAGCTAATAAGCCTGTTATATACTATTTCAAGGTTTTAGTTTTATAGTTTTTAAGTATTATCTAAGATTAGCTTCTGTATTTTAGTAATGTAATTCTTTAGGAAGGAATTAGATATATGGGAAAAGTTAGAGTTGCAATAGCTGGTGTTGGAAACTGTGCTTCTGCTTTGGTGCAGGGAGTTCAGTATTATAAGAATGCTAAAGAAGATGAATTTGTATCAGGATTAATGCACGTAAATCTTGGCGGATACCATATAAGGGATATTGAGTTTGTAGCCGCATTTGACGTGGATAGCAATAAAGTGGGAAAAGACCTTTCAGAGGCGCTTCTTGCCCCTCCAAATAATACGATTCAATTTGCGAAAATTCCAAAATTGGATGTTGAGGTTCAGAGAGGACCTACAAAGGATGGTCTCGGAAAATATTATCGTGAGGCCATTCATGAATCCGATCAAAAACCAGTTAATGTTGCAGAAATACTCAAGGAACGAAAGGTTGACGTCCTGATCAATTACTTGCCAGTAGGAAGCGAAGAGGCTGTTATGTGGTACGCTGAACAAGCATTAGAGGCTAAGTGCGGTATGGTCAACTGCATACCCGTATTTATTGCCAAAACAAAGGCATGGCAGGAAAAGTTTGAGAAGGCAGGCGTGCCAATTGTTGGAGATGATATTAAGTCACAAGTCGGCGCTACTATAGTACACCGTGTCCTTACGAGATTATTTAGAGATAGAAGCGTTAAGCTGATTGATACATCACAATTAAACGTCGGTGGAAACATGGACTTCAAAAACATGCTTCAGGAAGAAAGACTTTCGTCTAAGAGAATATCGAAAACTGATGCAGTTATATCTCAGCTAAACTATGACATGGGCGCAGACCACGTTCATATTGGACCAAGCGACTACATACCATGGTTGACAGATAGGAAATGGTGCTATATCAGCATGAGAGGCACAGCTTTTGGTGACGTCCCATTGAGTCTTGATCTCAAGCTGGAAGTCTGGGATTCTCCAAACTCCGCTGGTATAGTCATAGATGCGTTGAGATGCTGTAAATTAGCCCTTGATAGAGGAATAGGCGGGGCGCTTATAGCACCATCATCATATTTTATGAAATCTCCACCGATCCAGTATTCAGATTCAGAAGCTCGTGACATGGTTGAAGCCTTCATCGCTGGCAGATAAATAATTGATGGATATGTATAATTTAGGGGAGAACATAAATGAGCATTAAATAATTAATCGGGTAATAAAGTTGTCGGAGTTTTCTGGATTCCCTTGAAAAAGGGAATCCATTTCTAGCTATTACCCGATTAATTATTTAACCTTCATATGTGTTCTCCCTTACAATCCATCTTGTAACCTTGTCTGACTATATCTAAACTATATCTAACCGATCCATTTATTCGCAATTTTTAATGTATCAATTAAGGATTCATGATTAAATAACTTTCCCACTTTAGATAGAGTAAAAATAGGTTGGGTTGAGGAACGAAACCCAACTTTTAAGTATCAAACACGGAAGTTAATAAATTCGCAATCCTAAGTAATATTATAAGAAAGGCATTATAAAAAATGAATGAGCAATTCACAATTCAAGAAATAGTTGAGATAGCAATTGAGATCGAGAAAAATGGAGAGGTTTTTTACCGTATGCTTTCGGAATCTGCAAATATTGCACCGCTCAGAGATTTATTCAAGAATCTCTCTGAAGCAGAGAAAAAGCATAAAGCCAAGTTTGAGGAAATTCTAAAGTCTGTTGGTGGTTATCAAATATCTGAAATCTACTATGCCGATGAATATATGGGTTATATGAAAGCCATTGCTGACGAACAGGTATTTAAAAAAGACTTATCAGCAGTTGACGTTGCTAAAAGTGTCAAATCTTCCAAAGAAGCGATAGATCTTGCAATAGACTTTGAGAAGGACTCGATCATTTTTCTCCATGAGATGCAGGACATAATAGATGAAGATGAAAAAGATACAGTCAAAAAATTGCTGAATGAAGAAAGAGATCACATCCGAAGATTATCTGCCATGAAATCGCAAATGATTTAATCATATTGGAGTTGCTATTATGCTAACTCGTGAAATTCTAAAAAATATGAAAGAAGATGAATTGCGCGAAAATGTTTTAAAACCTCTTTTTATAACAATGGGATTTAAAGGTGTTTCTGAATATCATGGAACTCAGGAACTAGGCAAAGATATAGTAATGTGGAAAGAAGACGAAACTGGTAGTCGGGAAAACTATGCAATAGTAGCAAAAGCTAGTCGTATTACTGGAGATGCGAAGAAAAGCATATCGGAAATTAGAACTCAGATAGAGCAATGCTTTGGCAGTTCATACAATGATCCAGTAAATTCCTCTGAGCAAGTTATAAACAAGTGTTGGATAGTGTCCTCAAAAGAAATAACAATGTCAGCCAGAAAAGCATTAACAGATTCTCTTAAACCACAAAATTTGGATAGACTTATTCGTTTTATTGATGGGGATGAAATCTGGCAACTTATAGAAAGATATTTGATACAGGAAACCTACCAAGAAAGCGTTAAGAAAATTCAGCAAATTTCCGATTCTATAAGTCCATATTACATTCGTTCTTGAATGGGCTTTTGAACATAGAGATGAATTATTGAAAGACTGGGAATTGGCAATGGCAAATGAACCACTACAAAAAATTCATTCTTTGATATGAAGTAGGTGAATAAATTGCATTTTGTAAAAGAAGTTACATATATATCTGACTATATGCTTTTATTGACATTTAATGATGAAATAACCAAGATAGTTGATCTTAAACCATATCTTAAAGGTAATATATTCGAGCCATTAAAGAATAAAGACTATTTTAAGACTGTTAAAGTAAATAGTGATATAGACACAATAGTCTGGGAAAATGGTGCTGACATATCTCCAGATTTCTTATACGAAATAGGTGAAACAGTATCAGAAACAACATTTGTTGAGAAAACAGCATTAATTTAGTTAGTGAGGTGCCAGATATGGGATCAAGTGTACTTGACCTTAAATTAATTCTACCAGAAGAAGAACAAGAAATAATATCTCAGAATGATGAAATCTATGATATTATCATAATCGGATGCGGACCTGCTGGCATGACTTCCGCAGTGTATGCGGCTCGTAAACAGATTAAGACTCTAATGATTAGCAAAGATGTCGGCGGTCAATTACTCTGGACGTCAGATATTGAAAATTACATGGGGTTCCAGTATATCAGCGGAAAGGAACTGACAGAGAAATTTAGATCACAGATGGAGCAGTTCCCAATAGTTGACATTATACTTAATAACACAGTAGAAAAGCTGGAAAAAGCAGATGGCAACTTCGTTGTAACAACAACTGATTCTAATAAATATACAGGCAAGACTATCATAATCGCATCCGGCAAGCGTTACAGACCGATGAACGTTAGTGGCGAGAAAGAATTAGTTGGTAAAGGAGTCAGTTATTGTGCGACCTGTGACGCGCCTCTCTTTGCTGGAAAGAATGTGATGGTCGTTGGTGGAGGTAATTCCGCATTAACTTCTGTCATTGACCTGATGAAACTTGCCAACAAGATATATGTTGTCAATATAATGGACAGTTGGCAAGCCGATCCCGTATTTTTAGAGAGAACGAAAGAGGCAACAAATATCGAGTGGCTATTATCTCATCGTGTAACTGGCATACATGGTGAGAAATACGTCACAGGCGCATCCGTTGAATCAGTAAAAACTAAAGAGATTAAAGACCTCAACGTTCAAGGAGTTTTCATTGAGATAGGTCTTATCCCTAACTCCGAGTTCACTAAAGGTTTTGTGTTACAAAATACATTAGGAGAGATAGTAGTGGATTGTTCCTGCCAGACGAATATATCGGGCGTGTTTGCCGCAGGTGATGTGACTACCGTTCCTGACAAACAGATCAGCATCGCCATTGGTGAAGGTTCTAAAGCGGCTCTTAGCGCTTACAAATATTTGATAACAGGTGGTCACAAATAACGATTACAAAGCAGAGAGCAATATCTCTTGTAAGGATTCTGGTGTTGTAGGACGAGGGTTATTGTTTAGGCTAGACCCTTTTGCAGATTGGGCTATCAGGAATAGCTCATCTTTACTGATGCCTAGTTCGCTGAGTTTTTGAGGTAACTGAAGTTTCGCAAGCAAATTTCTAACAGTGTTTACCGCTTTGCTTGCGTTTACCTCATCCGATTCGCCTGATAACGATTGACCCATAACCTCTGCGATCTCTGCAAATCTGCTTGTTTTGACAGGGAGATTGTATTCCATAACATACGGTAGCAAAAGTCCGCAAATCACCCCATGAGCAACGTCAAACAACGCCCCGACAGGATGTGCCAATCCATGAACTGCGCCAAGTGCTGAATTAGCGAATGCCATCGCACCAAACAGGCTTCCCAGAGCTAGGTTCTCCCTTGCATCCAAGTCATTTCCATTCTCAAAAGCTTTTACGAGATTCTTTGATATAAGCGATATTGAACGTAAAGCTAACGTATCTGAAAATGGATTTGATGAAAGAGACACATAAACCTCGATAGCCTGAGTCAGTGCGTCCATACCAGATGTTGCGGTGACGTTAGGTGGCATAGTAACTGTCAACATTGGGTCAACAATGGCTACTTTAGCGATCATAAACGGGCTTCTGATACTTTGCTTAATCTTTTTATCTCTGTTAGTGATGACTGAATTATTCGTTATTTCAGCACCAGTGCCAGCAGTAGTTGGAACTGCGATGAATGGTACTCCCGGATTTATGATCTCTTTCCCTGACTGATAATCTCCCGCAGAACCTTCATTATTTATCAATGATGCAATAGTTTTAGCTACGTCCATAGCGCTGCCACCACCGATGCCGATTATAACGTTGTAGTCGCCTTCCTTCGCCAACTTCACACCATAATCAACTGTTTCCACAGACGGATCATGCTCTGCCTGATCGTAAAGGTATATCTTCTCAAATCCAGCAGAATTCAAGATTTTCATGATGTTATTAACTGCACCCGACTTGCGCATTGCAGACTTTCCTGTGACAATAAAAGCTTTATCACCATATTCATGAGCTTTCACACCGATTTTTTTGATGCTGTCTTTTCCAAATATGATCTCTGTTGGAAACCTGAGTTCAAACTTCATAATCTCTTTCTCCTGTATTTAGCCACGGATATACACGGATTTTCACGGATAAAAAATGGATTGAAGATTATAAATCAGTTCTTAATACGAGTTTTTCATATAACATTTAGTTCCTTGATTTTTTTCACCACGGAGAACACGGAGAGAAAATAAGAAAAAAATTCCTCTCCCCGTTCTCTGTGTTCCCCGTGGTTATTTTCTTTTTGTTTCTATAAGTGAAAAACTCGTATTCTTAATCTTCAATTTCCTATCTTATCCGTGAAAATCCGTGTTTTGTCAGTGGCTAAACATCAAAAATCATTTATTAAACTTGCTTACAGAACTAATCAGAGCTTCAGATCAGATGGTTTAACGCCTTTCTTATGGGTACCAAAACCAAAGTAAAGTGGCTTGTATTCGTCCACGTAATCAACTTTGCTCTTTTCAGGAATCTGATCTTCCATACCCATGCACCAATAACAGCCATTAACAAGCAATCTGCGAAGGTCTTCACTTTGCAGATCAACAGATGCTCCCATAGTTGTGCAGAATATACGAGATGTTTTACCAAGATCACCCGTGTAAGTCTTGATCCACGCTACTGGCATAATTGGTTTATCAAAATTAGGCGGGTCACTTGGATCCATACCGACAAGCACTTGACCATAGAGAAGCACTTCCGGGTTACCGGTTAATTTATTGACTGTGTATACGTCTGTGGGACCCCAAACGTCTTTAACGCCTTTTAGTATTGGATGATTCACCATCTCACCGTTTATGAGTCCACGAGTTGCTTCTTTGCCATGATGACCGTGATGATTGACCCACGTTTCACCAAGAACTTGACGACCATAACCACCTTTGAAATCAGGATTGTTGAAATCATATTTTGCGTACTTGCTATCCTTATTTCTTGTGTAATTAAAAGAATGTGTCGCTGTTCTTAAACCCATTACAGGCTTGCCCGCATTGGTGTAATCAATGATATATTTCATCTGTTCATCGGGAAGCTCCCGGAAGCGAAGGGACGCCACCATCATATCCGCAGTCTCAAGATTCTCTAATCCGGGGATATTTGTCTGATTCACAGGATCAATCATTCCAGAATCAGGATCAATGGCAAAAAGGACAGTGCATTTGAACCCATGATGAACTGCTAACAATTTTCCCATCAATGTTAGCGCTTCTTCAGAGCGATATTCCTCGTCACCGCTGACGAGAACAACGTGTTTACCCTTGCCGGGACCTTCTTTACCTTCGTAAGTAACCCATAGTTCTTTGTTTTTTTCCATTATAATCTCCTTTTGCTTGTTTATTAGTTGTGTAATGAGTTATGAGTATTTTTTATAAAGCTGTTTTACTCATCACTTTTACCGTTTTCTCATTTCCCAATAGGCGTCCATACAGGCTTCGGCATTCTCAATAGGAATATTGGGTGGCATATGATTCCCCACAGCGAAAAAGTATCCGGGGCAGTTACGACCCATATCCATACAACGCTTAACCTCTTTATATACGGCTTCTTTTGTGCCAAAGGTAAGGATTCGACAATCCGCATTACCGATAATGACGTGAGTTTGACCGTATTTTTTGCAGATTACCTCAAGATCAGTCAAAGGCTCAAAGACAAAACCTTCAGCGCCTGCTTCGACTAAATCATCAACGTATTGGGTATAGTTGGCATCTGACGTGAAAAGTATCTTTTTACCGGCATCTTTGGCGCAATCCCACATCTTCTTGAAGTTTGGAAAAATGTATTTTCGGTAGAATTCAGGTCTAAAGATGCTCCCTTCTGTCCAGACCATATCGTCATGGGTATGATAGACTTCAATGTCAGTTTTTGCCCATGCTTCCACAAAGACCATTAAATAGTCTGTCCAGCGGTTCAATAATTCACCAAAGCGATCAGAGTCAGTACCTACAGCTATCAGTAAATTTTCCCATCCAAACGCCGCTATGGCAAAGCTGACCACTGAATTATAAGTACCACCAGAAGTCACGTAATCCCCTTTGAGTGCCGAATCACACCATGCTTTATATTTTGCAGTTTGTTCTTTCAGGTCAATGGGACCGTATTCTTCTAATGGATCGAGGTTATAAATGTCCTCAAGATTCTGGAATGGCGAAGGTTTTGGCAATCTGTAATCAGAGCCATCAGCCTGAAAAATAGCATGTCCCATGTCTGTCCAGCGTCCACGATTCCAGCTTGGACCATCAACAGACCAGATATAATCAAAATCTAGCAACTCTGTCCATCCAGCATTGGGTTTCCCCTGCTTTTTTTGGACGTATTCTAGCCATCTTGGATGCGTGATGTATTGTGTATGCGGTATTTCATCAGGCATCTGAAGATTAAAGGCGGCTTTACCTCGTTCATAGCTCATATACTTAATCCTCCATTTTAGTTGAGTCGTAGCCAGAATTCATGAAAAAACACGGAGACACTGAGGCACGGAGAGAACTTAGAAAGTATGAAGGATGAGTGATGAAACTATAATACTCGTTTTCTTCTTCATCCATCATCCTTCCGCCTTCATCCTTTTTCTCCGTGTCTCCGTGTTTAGCTTCTTTTTATTTCTATAAGTGAAAAATTCGTATTACTACAAACCAATTATATCAGTGTTAAAACAGCTTTTCAATAGCTTTCTATTATGAATTTGACAGGAACACATTATATCACTTTGGTGGTTACTTTCACAAGATGACCACCTCGACGATGCTTCACTATCTGAAGATATTCCCAAAGGCGTAGTGGATTTCTTCGATGCAATAGACCCTGGAGACCCAAGTGTCCCACCTCGTTTCCGATGTGAGACCTGCAATGGTGTCATGTTACCCGTTTAAAGTTGCGACTGAAAGGAGCTTTGTCCATTTTCCAATCTTTAATCTTCAATGCCTACGATGTAGGTTAATGTCTGCCAACGCCCTTAAGCCTTATGGTTATTAGCTTTAAGCCCAAGATGTAGACGTTGACAGGG
>Ga0247841_10004840_pt1 | contig 22542 bp, 27 predicted proteins | sample LaCruzMarch2015__2_FD_192410 | JGI IMG/M metagenome (GOLD analysis project Ga0247841, IMG submission 192410) | Freshwater microbial communities from meromictic Lake La Cruz, Castile-La Mancha, Spain - LaCruzMarch2015_18m | ecosystem: Environmental > Aquatic > Freshwater > Lake | place: Spain... | reverse complement strand
ATCTTGAATGAGAATCCATTGATCATCTTTAAGTTCTTGAAATTTAGCCACAATGTTCCTCCGAAAGGAGAAACATCATATCAGAATCGTCACATCAATTCAAAAAATTTATTGAGATAGGTTCATGACATTCGTTAATTCCCGTGTAGAGATAAAAAGAGAGAGAAGTAAAATGTACCAAATATGAAAGGCGATGAGTAAATTGACATCAAGATTTGTCGAATAAAGATACCAGGCTTCAGATCCATTCTAATCAGTTTGTTTAAAATAGTGAAGAAAGTGAGTTAGCTGCCGGACAATAAATAAGATGATTTAATAGGTGAAGGTTCTTCAAATGATTCTGTAAATGATGGGGAATTGCTGAATCCATTAATAAATAATTTATTGAGTCAATAAATTGTTTGCTTTTACTCCAATCGCAGGTTCTGAATCCGTCCAATCTGTCCCATTTTATCCTTCGCATATTTTCGTGATCGCTCCTAGCGCGTACGCAGTACAGCGCATCGTCCCGATCGCAAAAATCTGCTGAATGATAAATATGAGGGGTGTCGAGCAAGCCGTCAGTACTGCTTGCGTCTGGACGAGAAGTGAAGCGCCTCTGGCGCGAACCGGCGGGTTGATGAAGACACGCGAAACGTCGGGCGACGTTTTGTGTGCGAGTCAGGAGTCCAGCCACCCCCCAATTCTTATAGACAAAATAGTCTTCCAAACAGACCTCCAATATGATATTTTTATTTACGGTTTATTTAAGTGTTGATTGTAATTAATGATTGGAAGCATTCTAGAGAAGAAGATTAGTTTTGGGTGATTAATCATGACTTCTTATATTTCTTCAACTGTTCAAAGTACTACGTCGACAATCGGACGATGGACCGGAATCTCCGATTTTAAAATTGCTGCAAACAATTTTATGAATCATCAATATAAAGCGTGTGCCGTTCATGCATTTGTTGGGTCTGCGAAGGTGGCAATGGTTTTTGGAACATTATATGCTGCGATCCAGCTGTTCAACAATTTAACTTCTGTATCTTTAGCGCAAGAACAAGTTCAGATTGAAGAAGATTTTTGTTGCGATAATTTGCTTCAAAAGGGTTTTAATGAATGGGCATATTGTCTTCGTTTTGGTAAAGGGTACGATCCTCGATGGATAGAAGTGTCTGTTCCAGGTTTAGATCCATCAAATTATTCTATCGAACATTCTTCGCGAGATTATTGCTATGTTCGTCTAACTGAAGCAGGAATAAAGTTGTTTTCACTTATTACTAATTGTAGCCAGCTTTGTATGGTGCGATCGAAGCATTTCTCTCTTTATGGCGTTTGTCCAACCTACTCTTGATGATTGCATGTTTATGGCGCCTATCTTTTCTATAATTTCTTCTAGGCATGTTTATTGAATTTAATAATAATTTTACATACGTTTAATTGCTATTTGGTGCGGCTAGTATTATAATTTTATTCTAAAAAATATGTGATGTTTGCAATGACTGATTTATTTCGGAATTTGATTAATTTTTTTTCCTTTCCCATCCACAAGATTTTTACGATCAGTACCTGCGATTGCAGTGACGCATCAAAGGATTTGAAGGTACATTCGTTGATTGAACAGTCGGCGCGATTTACCAGCTATGAAACAAGCTTTTCGCTTGATCGAAAAAAAGTAGTTTTAACGGGGGTCGGCATTCGTCCAGCGAACCTCTTTTTTCAATCTCTATTTCGCAATTCTCCGATCAAAACGACTCTGCCTGGATCAGGAAAACTATTCGCTTTTAATACAGAACATCAAACCATTCGAGAATACTGCAGAAAAATGTCCATGCAGCATCCAGATGAACGTGTCTCATTTTCCGCGAATGGCCAACATAGTTTTGTTACGACGGATGGCTGCTCATTTCGAGAAATTTCTGATTTGCGTGAAATTTTTGGTCCGAATACCTACCAAATAACCTGGCAGGAAATTTGGGACACACTGAATAGTCAGGAAATTTTTCTGTCGCCTTTATTGCCGCTTTCTTTTTATCAGAAATTGAAAAGCTGCATGCGGTTAGACCATATTGTCACGCTGCCGGGAAATGACAGCAACCCCGTAATTTTAAAAACCATCAAAGAGAGTCAGCTTTATCCGCATCTGCGAGAGCTGTGTCGGCTTATGGAACAACAGCCTGAGCAAGTGGGTTTGTCAGCGATACAGGCTGAACAATTATCCAGCATGACATTGTATCAGATTGGATCCATGGTCGTGAAACGGGAAGATTTTCGAATTTTCGTAGATGATAAAATGAAAATCCGATCTAGAATGCCGGATCAAAAAGATGCGATACGGCTGATCAATGCTTGCGGCATCCGTGGCTTGTCCAATACAAATCCCAAATGGAATCGGGACATCATCAAGGAGATGTTTAAAACGGCTCTCTTCGCCGCTGAAAAAGGAATCGTCCTGTTCCCGGCTGTTGGTATGGGCGTGTGGAGGGGAGACCCCGATCTGTATTGGAGAGCTTTTTTAGATGCGATTGTAGAGTCTGATATCCCGCTGGATGCAATCTTTGTCAATCCAGGACATCAAACATCTCACGATGGCAGATATGCGGGTTGTAGAGGAGAAGAATTCGAACTCATTCTAAATGAATATACAACCCGCTTCGAAGGGGATGTAAAGGCATCGTTCAAGCTTAAAAAAATCCAGAATCTCTTTGCCCAACAAACTGATATTGTCCAATTCGCACATCGATTGAAAATGCAATATCCTGATCGTATTGTCTCTCTTCTCAATGCATCAGATCCAGACGTGACGCTGGGATTTCATGTTGGCGAATACGTCAATAACTGTCCTCATTGTTCAACGACCGAAGAAAATTATACGGCTATCGGAACGAATGGTCTTTGTTTTGAAGATATTAGCGCTGTACATGAGTTAAATAAAATCACACAAACCGCATAATCAAAACAATGACCTGATCCATGTTTAACATGGCTATAATCGGCTACGTTTTGTTCCTTGTTGATATAAAGATTTTGAAAAAATCGTAGCCGAAATCAGATGAAGCTATTTTTTCGCCTTTCGATAACGCGTTGCTTTGCTCTGCCCGAACTGCTCCAAAATGCCTTTTTCGGTCAGTTCGGAGAGTCTTCTTCCTGCAGTGGGACGAGAAAGTTTCAAGGCTTTCATAACATCAGAAATAGCAATCTCTTCAGTGATTTCAAAAAGGGCCTGGATTTTTTGTGTTTCTTCTTTTTCTTTAAATGGTTTCGATGGGAATGATTTTCTGGGTAATATGCATTTGATGAAATTTTCTCCTTTCCATATTTTCACGATCGCTCCTAGGAGCGATCGCAAACCCACTGCATCAATTCTATCGGGGCCTCATTCACCAGAATAAAAGCAACAATCACTCCATCGGAAGGAGCGTTCGGCTCGATTATTACTTCATGACCTTGGATTGCTTCAAAAATATCATCTACTTCGAAAGCAACATGAGGCAACCGTTTGACAATATCTGGAGCTCTACACTGTTCCCCATATCGCATCCATTCAACGTTAAATTCATTTTCTTCATAACCAGAAACATAGATATCTAAATCAGGAAGATATTTTTCATTTTTCAATTTTCGTGTAGTCGGTATCCCGATATGATTAAAACGATACTTTTTGTTATCCATTATTCATACTCCTTGGATTTACGAGCTTGACAAGAGAGGGGATTGAATCAGTCGATCAATTCGAACAGATATAAATACAATCACCAACAACAAATTCAAAAACCGATTTATGAATTGCGTTTAGAAAAATTTAGCATTTTCCAAACTTCTCATGTTCAAGAGCGGAAAGTTCTTCATCAGTTAACTCTGTCTGCACCAACTCAATGGGAATTCCATGATCTTCAATCATAGCAACATGGTACCCTTTCAACGGACTATAAGGGCCAAAAAGTATCTTGCACCCTTTTATCTCAGCTTTCAAATCATCAACCTGAAAAGCAATATGTGGAACCTTGGTAACTAATTCAGGCAATCCATGACCTTCCGGAAAACGATGCCATTGTATATGCCATTTATTTGCTTCATAAGGAGTGGAATAAAACTTAAAACCTCCTGCTTCGACATAAGCTTCGTCTTTACGTTTTTCTTCAGTCGGAATCCCATAATGATGGTACCTTCTCATAAAATCCTCATTTCTCGACAAAAAAGGTTTTTATGATAGCAAAATACATCAATACTAGGCTGTTTTAATTATGATTCGTGATTTTTTTTCTCCTTCGCAGAGATTAAGATATATTCTCAAACTCCATTGACAAGATCTCTTGCAATAATTAAACTTTCTAAAAATTTCTATGTGCTGTGATGTTTCCTGTTCTTATGCGAAATAGATTTATTTTTGGCGTTCTGACCGGAACCGCATTTACTCTCCTATCTTCATATGTTTATCGACAATATACGGATTCACGGAGGCTTGATTCATATTTTGCTCTGCTCGACAAATACCCGCAAATCTTAGGACCTCTTGGAAATGCAGCAAATGGAGAAATTGAGATCATCCGAAACATAAAGAAGATCAGAGAAATTGAACAGGCAACGGGACAGAAAGTGGGAGTCATTGCCAAGAACCGTTTTAGTACATGTATTTATGATCCTGTGAAATTTCCCAACGGTTCATATGGTATTCACGGACGTTTTTTTGGAACGCCGGCATTTGAAGGGACTCCAGGCGCTGCAGTTTTGCCGATTATGCCTGATGGAAAAGTCTTATTAGTCTGTATTTACCGCCATCCTTTACGTCGATGGGTCTTGGAAATTCCTCGGGGGGCTAGAGACGGATCAGAAACAGTTCTTTCACTAATTAAAAGAGAGTTGAAAGAGGAAACCGGCGCCGAAATCGGAAAGGCCATGCTGCTGGGAGCGATCAATCCGGATTCAGGCATGACCGTAGGGAACATTCCAATCGTTAAGGTGAAAATTTCCCGTCTCGGTTCCGCGAATCGGGATCAGTGTGGAGAATCCAGTATGTGCCTCCATTCTTTTTCAATGGAAGAATTGCAAGAGGCAATACGCAAAGGTTTTGCGCTAGTAAAAATCAATGGGCAAATCCAGGAAGTTCAAGTTGCCGACAGCTTTTTACTTTCTGCTTTGCTCTTCGATCAATTGAAAACCCCTTTATAGTCGATGTTGAGCGCATGATTTTGAGGTATCAAAACCAAAAATGTGAGAGCCTTGGAGGAATGCTCTGTAGAAAATTGCTGAACTATGCAGCTATAGAGGAAATATGATAAAATTGTTGGCGGGTTTTTATACATTGTTCATCGTATCCCTTGTTAGATGTTCCACCCAACTCATGGCTCTAAATACTCACCCAAATCAATCGATGAATGACATGTCACCCAATGAATTGACTACTCACTCATATGAGTTGTGTTGTAATGAATACATAGCCGGTACACCTGATGAGGTCAGCGAAAGTTTTAAAACCTGGATAAATGCGACGCTCAAATTTTTATCTCCCAATGCGCAAATTATTGAAATCGGTTCTGCTTTTGGAAGGGATGCTAAATATATTGAATCTTTCGGGTTTGCCGTGGAGCGTACGGATGCGACTGAGGCGTTTGTTTCTTTGCTATGTCAGAAAGGATACTCTGCTCATAAGTTCAATATTTTGACGGATGATTTTACTGCATCTTATGACCTCGTTTTCGCTAATTGTGTCTTTTTACATTTTACGCCTCAAGAATTACGAAAAGTGTTTAGCAAGATCTACGCTGCCTTGAGAACGGATGGAATTCTTTCTTTTTCTCTTAAGAAAGGTGAAGGGAAGAATGGACAACGGCTAAGCTTGGACAACCCCGCTATTTTTGCTATTGGAAGTTGGACAAAATCCAATCTTTGCTGGAATCAACTGGCTTCGTGATCGTTTTGAGCGCAGAAAATGATCTGTTTTTGCAAATTATCGCGAAAACAAAGAAATAATCCCATCCCTAACCTTCGGAAGATTCAGGAGCTTTCATCGAATTTGACGAGTAGAGATAAACCGTTCATTAGTATAAAATCCTCTCTTTTCCAGGACGATATGAGGTTAATGTAATGAAAAAAATATGCAAGAAATACTTGATTGTTTTCTTTTTGGCTCTATGCCCTTTATCGGGATATACTTGCGATCCAACAGTAAAACAAATATGCCGACCCCATATTTTGACCACTACACCTGCTATCGGTGCTTCCCAAGAGTTTTGTTTTGAACATCAAGAAGCGGATATTATTGAAACATATTTTAAAAATTTTGAGACTCTTGCGAAGTCTGAACAATGGAATCAAATCATTATTCAAGGTACTTCTGCCTTGGATGTCGCTAGAAAATCTGGAAGAATTCAAGATGAAGCGAAAATTTGTGCGCAGCTGACATCTACATTCTTCTATCAAGGCAATTATTCCCAGGCTCTCGAATACGCTCTGTTTTGTCATGAGTTATCTGAGAAATTGGATGATCATTGCATTCTTCTCCGCGCTCTCTATCTTGAATCGGCCGTTTATCGAGCATTAGCTGGAAAAAATATTGAAGACGAAACTCTGTTTATTAAAGCAGTAAAAATCGCCGAAAACGCAGCTGATATTTATGAAAAAAATTCAGTTGATGACATTTGTTTGAAAGGCAAAATTTATTTCAATTGGGGAGCAGCTCACGCAGATCACCCTAAGGGGGATCTGACCCAGGCTGCCAGATGTTATATAGTTGCTATTGACTGTTTTAAAAGTATTAGTGCAAATGATGATTTTATTCGGGTAAAAATTCGGTTGGGTAAGATTTATTTGCTTCAAAAATTATACGATGATTCGCAAAGAATTATCGATGAAATTCGTCCGCAGATTTCAACTCAGCGCATTGCCATGCAGGCCGATTATTTAGAAGCGCAATTAAAATTAGCCATCAAAGATATTGCCAATGCAAAAAGATTAGCTAATAGCGGTATTGCAAAAGCTGAATCGCTTGGCGCTCAAGAAGATATATTGCGATTTTCTTCATTATTGAAGGCGATAGATCAAGCTTAACTATTCATTATTCCTGAGTCAAATCGATAAGGTTTATTTAAATGTCTGTATCCGTTCTGCCAAAAGATGAAAACGGCTGTCCATATCTTCAGTTAGCTCCCATGGAAGGAGTCGGGGATCGAACGTTTCGAAAAGCGATAGCCTCTATTGGAGGGTTCGATGAGGCTGTGAGCGCTTTTCTTCGGGTTCCTCGCAATGCCCACGTCAAAAGTCTGGCGCGAAGATATGAATCCAACGAAATCATACCGATTCCTCTAGCAGCCCAGATCATGGGATCGGATCACCTTTTAATGGCGGCGATGGCGCAGGAATTGGTCCAAAGAGGGGCTTTGCGGATCGATGTCAACTGCGGTTGCCCATCCAACATTGTCACGAGCCGGGGCGCCGGTTCCAGTCTGTTAAAAGATCCCTCTCTTTTATTCAAAGTTGTTAACGCGGTGGCTAAATCCGTCGCCATTCCCGTAACGATCAAAATGCGATCCGGCTATGAAGATACTTCTCTTTTTTTTGAGAATTTATCGGCGGCGCAAGAGAGCGGCGTGCGGTACATTACACTTCATCCTCGAACAAAAGCAGAAGGATATGATTCCTCCGCCAAATGGGATCTCATTGCTCAAGCTAAAGCGTTTTTGAAGATCCCGCTTGTTGGTAATGGAGATATCAATACTGTGGAGGATGCTTTGAATATGCTGCGAATGACCGGCTGTGATGGATTGATGATTGGCCGCGGAATTGTGATGAATCCTTTTCTCTTTCATCAGATTCGTTCTCATTTTTCAGGAATTTTTTTTCAGCCGAAATGGGAAGATTTGGTTCGCTATTTTAGAATGTATATTTCGGAGCTGCCCGCGGATATGCCTCGCAAATTACGCGTAAATAAGGTCAAACAGCTCATGGGGTTTTATTGCAAAAACTGTGATTCATTAATGCAAAAACGCAATGAGATTCTTATGGCTGAATGTAAAGATCCCGAGACGTTTTTCGCATTCGTTCTGCCTTATTTGAAAGAGAATTGGATTCATTCTCTAGCGAGGAAACCCCGATCGTAAAAGCGGGGTTTTTCAAAAAAAAATGATTAAAACTTCGTTTTCAATAGCGATTCTAATTTAACGATGTCTTTGGCGAAATTGCGGATGCCCTCGGCCAGTTTTTCGGTCGCCATCGCATCTTCATTCGATAGATAACGAAATGTTTTTTCATCGAGATGGAGTTTTTCGAGGGAACTTTTTTTCGCAGTTTGAGGGTCAAGTTTGCGGGGGAGCGGGGCGGTAGAGTTTTTTAATTCCTCGAGAAGGTTGGGAGAAATCGTTAATAGATCGCATCCAGCCAGTTCGGTGATTTCGTCTTTACTGCGGAATGACGCACCCATGATTTGCGTAGGGTAGCCAAATTTTTTGTAATAGTTAAAAATTTGAGTCACGGATTTAACGCCGGGATCGTCAGCAGGAGCGTAACCCTTTGGGTTCTCGTTTTTCTTAAACCAATCTAAAATACGGCCGACGAAGGGTGAGATGAGGGTTGCTTTGGCTTCCGCGCAGGCGATTGCTTGGGGTAGACTAAATAATAACGTCATATTGCAGTGGATGCCTTCTTTTTCTAATTTTTCGGCAGCTCGGATGCCTTCCCAGGTTGTAGCAAGTTTGATGAGAACCCGTTTACGATCTTGTCCGGCAGTTTCATATAGAGAAATCAGGTGGCGCGCTTTTTCGATGCTGGCTTGCACATCGAATGAAAGGCGGGCGTCTACTTCTGTGGATACCCGTCCTGGTACAATTTTTAGAATTTCGAGTCCGAAATTGACGAAAACCTTATCTAGGGCTGCAGAGAGCTGCTCAGACGCTGTTTTACCATGGGATTTTCCATAGCGAATGGCTTCGTCGAGTAGATGCTGGTATCGCGGCTGTTGGCTTGCTGAATAGATTAAAGAGGGGTTGGTGGTGGAGTCTGTGGGGCTATATTGGCGCAGTTGTTCAAAATCACCCGTGTCTGCTACGACGGTTGTCATTTTTTTGAGAAGGTCAAGTTGGTTCATGGCAATGTTCCTTGAAATGAGTCGAAGAAATTGTTACTTCCACTCGTTAGTTTGTTAAAAAATATAGAAAATTGATCCGGTTGAAAAGTTTGCGCAGTCGAGCCAATCATGATAGTCACAGCTTCTCCATCTTGCAAGGCGGCAGTTGTCTTCGCAGTCAATTCATCGGGCAGGCGTACCCTCATGCGGCCTTCATGGACAGTCAGAGGAATTTCAACTGTTTCAGATTTAAAATGAATCAGAGCTTTTGCATCGTTTTCCATGCTAAAACAGCGGCCTGAGGTGCTGAGATAGGCTGTGACAAGGCCATTTGCACAAAAAAAATCTAAGTTCATACCGGCGAGTCGATCTTCTGTTGAATACGAAAGACGGGTGGAATCAAAGTCCTTTTGGCCTGTGGTGATCGAGGTCAATTGCCAGTTTGATTGAGGAGAACAACTCAAAAAAAAGACCGCGAGAAAAAGGACTTTGTTGCAACGCTTCATGTTTTATTGATCTGTAGTGCTGTTTTTGCCTTTATTGATTGTGACAACCGCGATGCCGATCGTTGCCAAGACAAGCGCAGTCCCTGCAAAGACCCAGTTTTGCCATGAAGTGGTTCTGCCGGCCTGACTTGATTTTGCTGCTGCGGTACCGATCGTTGAATATCCTGAAGTAGATTTGGTTGTACTGTCAAGCGCCGGAGTAATTTCAGAAGTCTCGGGTATGGTTGAACCGGTCGTTTCTGATTTAACAGTTCCTTCGGCAAAGAGTCCGATGTTAGCGATCAAAACAAATACTGTGAGTAAAGAAACGAATTTCTTCATGATCTACAAGCCGCTGTTGAAGTTGTTTAGGGAGACCAAAATAATCTCTAAAAGCGACGAGGCAATCATTTCGGAACACTCCCTAATCCTCATTCTACTGGGATGTGTGTTTCTGTCCAGCTTGTCGATCATGATTCACTGAAAATGCGCTTATGTCCTTCTTTCAGAATGAGAAGATGCCAATGCGATCCCATTGAAGCAAAATCGTCGAGAATGATTTTTTGCAGGCGAGACCATTGAATTTGGCGCTCTTCAGCTGAAGATATATGGTCAAAAGATCGAAAAATTTCCTGTAGAGTGCTTCGTTGGGATAGATCGGCGATTGCGCTGAATAGGTCAGGAACGACCGTTAGAGAATGCATGGTGTTCAGAAGAGCTTTTTGCCATGATGAAAACTCATCTTTTAAGACAGCGCCGGTTAAAATATAGGCGCATCCGTCTTGAACTAGGATGCCTTGCAGCATTTTTACAGATCCAAGAGGCGACGATGTTGTAATTTCGGCAAGCCTTCCTTTGCCGGAGCTAAAAGAAAAGGGGCCGAGGTCGCGCCATTGTGCATTCATCTCCGATTCATGAATTTTGCGGACAGCTTTAACGTATTCTTTTAGAGAGACATCGATTTTTTCTGTCGCTAGATTCAGAGAGGGACGGAAATCCGATAGACCTTTTCCAAGAAAGGCTGCCTGGATGGGTGAAGTGAGTTTTTGTGGATTTACACATTCCCAACCATCCGGCGGAATAAAAAATGGGATGGATACCGAACGCGACTCAAAAATCGGATTTTCGGCTTGGCCAAAACCGATTTTTGAGTCGCGTTCGGTATAGGCGCCAAAGAGGCAAAAAGGAAAAAGAAAAAAAAGCTTCAATACATTATTGAACAAGGTTTTCATGAAAAATCGCAAAGCTAACCTTACGGCTTAGTTATCCGTGGCCGTGAGAGGTGTCTTGTTCAAGGTATCCGCACAGCAAGGCTATCCCCACGGCAAGGCCGACACCCCATCCCATCATCGATAGAACCGTAGCATCGCGGGTGCTGTAACCGGCGCCATCTCCCGTTTGACAACATTGCGCATGGAGCGGCACTGTGTTAAAAAAAAGAACCATTAGGATCAAAATCTTGTAGCATTTCTTCACGAGACAGCCTTTTTCAATTCACATTTATAGCGCTAAAGGTCTCTTTTAATGCGAAAAGGATTGAGTTTGCGAGGCGCTAGCAGCAACAATGCCAACGACAGTGCCAACCACGGCTAGAGCGCCTAATCCAATTCCCCACGCAAATCCTGAGTCAGAAGCGGCGACGGTTCCGGCTGCAGCACCATGACCGCTTGTGTTATCTGCCATAACGGGCGAGCTAGCAAAAAAAGCGGCACATGTGAAAATAAAAACAAATTTTTTCATATAAACCCCTGCGTTGAGCGTCTAATTTATTTCTACACTGTAAAGTCTTTTTTTTCTACCCCAATTCATTAAGATAATGATTCCTACCCAAAAATCTTGATTTAGGTAGAATTAAGGCTTTGGGACTAAAAAAGGTTCCCCGATGAAAGGTTTAGATAACGGAAAGAACAAAATTCAAAAGATTTGCGATGCTCTGCGTGTCGAGACTTTAGAGCCGGCTAAACAGGAAGCGCGCGAAATCTTGGAAAACGCTCATTTGCAGGCTGCCGATCTCATTCGCGAAGCTAAAGAGAAAATGCAAAGTATGATTGAAGTAACTGATCGTGAAATAGATCAGAAGAAAAAAACACTTCAATCATCGATGCAATTAGCGTGTCGCCAGGCGATTGAAGTCCTTAAACAAAAAATCGAAAAAGAACTTCTGTTCCATGGTCTGGCGGAATATGTCGCTAAAGAGATGGCAGATCCAAAGCTGATCTCCAATCTGATTAATTCTTGCGTTACGTCATTGCAGGAAAGGGGAGTAGATGAAAATCTCTCCGTCATTATACCGCAGGCGATCACTCCAAGGACGATAAATAGTCTTCTTGTTCAACATTTTATCGAGCGCCTTCAAGAAAAGTCGGTGATTCTCGGAGATTTTGACGGCGGGGTTCAGATCAAGCTGCGCGATCGCCAGATTACGATAGATATATCAGATCGCGTTGTACGCGAATTGATTGCAAACTTTATTCGCCACGATTTTCGAGATCTTGTCTTCCAGGTGTAGACTATGTGCGATTTCTATTTTGTCATCAGCTCTTTTCCACCGATTACATTGGGACAGAAGAGCGAAATGACATATGAAGAAGCACGTCAGATGGTCGCTCTTAATCTTCGTCCTTCAGACTGGAGCCAAGTTGTTCTTTTACAGCGACTTGCTGATGTTCGTAATATTCGAGCATTATGGCTTCGAGAGCCGCTGGATCCTCGCGGTAATTTAAAAGAAAATGAGTTAGAAGAGACTCTTTTGGTTGGCGAAGATTTACCGCCTTTTGTCTCTGCATTTTTGAATCGTTATGAATCCGAGGAAGATCGATTGAGGTATTTTCCTTCGCTGATGGCCTCTCTATATCGTGAGATAATGCCTCATTTAAAAGGCTTTTTGCGAAACTATTATCGGCTTGATAGAGAGATTCGGCTCTGTTTAACTGCCCTGCGATCGAAAGCGGCGCATAGAGATCTCATTCGAGAACTGCAGTTTGAAGATCCGTCCGACCCGTTTGTTGCTCAGTTGATTGCGCAAAAAGATGAGAAAGAAACGATTTTGCCGGAAGAATATGAGGATTTAAAAAGAGTGTTTTTGGAAAATAGATCCGAGCCTAAAAAGCTTTATCGTGCCATTTTGCAGATACGCATTTCGCATATCGAAGATCTAGAAGCGGGTCAACCGTTTGCTCTTGATCAAGTGCTGGGCTATCTCGCTCGACTTTCGATTGTGGAAGCCTGGGAGCAGCTTGACGAAGAAAGAGGGCGTATGGCTTTGCAGGAGGTTTGCCGATAGTTTGCGAAATCATTTCGTAAACTCGGATTTGACATTAACGATTTGCCGTAAGGATCATACTCATGAAAGAAAACCGGGGTGCAACTGGGGTCGTCATTCAGGCTTTTAGTAATCTTTTGCATGTGCGTTTCGAGGGGAATATCCGCCAGGGTGAGATCGCATATGTCAAGGTGGGTGATGAATCTCTTCTTTCTGAGGTGATTGAGATCAATGGGAACGAGGCAAAAATTCAGGTTTTCGAAGATACCCGAGGCGTGAAACTCAATACACCGGTTCATTTTGCAGACCATTTATTTGAAGCTGAGCTCGGCCCCGGATTGCTGAGTTCGATTTTTGATGGATTGCAAAATCCTTTGGAAAAGGTCGCTGAAACTTCAGGAGTCTATCTGAAGCGCGGGATCTATTTACCCGCACTGGATCGGCAAAAAAAATGGGAATTCAATCCAACGGCTAAAGTTGGCGATTTGTTAATTCGCGGCGACTCTTTAGGCTGGGTGATGGAAAACCGATTCCAGCATCAAATCATGGTTCCATTTTCGATCTTCGGAAAGGTGAAAATCTCCAGGATCGTTCAAACCGGCTTCTATACCATTGATGATGAAATTGCACGTGGAATTGATGAAAAAGGCCACGAGTTGATTTTTAAGATGACGCAGCGCTGGCCAATCAAAAGCCCCCTTGTTGAAGGTATCAAAATCCGTCCCAGCCGCATGATGACTACGGGAATGCGGATTCTCGATACGCTTTTTCCCGTGTTAAAAGGCGGAACATTTTGTTCTCCCGGTCCATTTGGCGCGGGAAAGACGGTCATGCAGCATCACCTTTCGAAATATTCCGCTGTCGATATTGTTGTGATTGTAGCTTGCGGCGAGCGTGCCGGCGAAGTTGTTGAAGCTCTTCGCACATTCCCTGTGATCATCGATCCCCATACGAATGACTCTCTCATGAAACGAACGGTTATGATTTGCAATACCTCTTCCATGCCGGTCGCAGCCCGAGAAGCTTCTGTCTATATGGGAGCCGCGATTGCTGAATATTATCGTCAAATGGGATTGGATGTTTTGCTTTTGGCGGACTCTACTTCACGTTGGGCGCAAGCGATGCGCGAGATGTCGGGACGACTTGAAGAGATTCCCGGTGAAGAAGCCTTTCCCGCTTATCTCTCGTCGAGAATCAGTTCTTTTTATGAACGCTCCGGCGTGATTCAGCTTAAGAATTCGAAGACCGGGTCATTGACCATTGGGGGTACGGTCTCTCCTGCCGGCGGAAATTTTGAGGAGCCGGTGACGCAAGCATCTCTTGCCATTGTCGGGGCTTTCCATGGATTATCGCGATCGCGATCCGATGCGCGGCGCTTTCCGGCAGTCGATCCTCTGATTTCCTGGTCTAAATATTTGATGGGAGTGGGGGTTGAGCTGGAAGATCGTTTTCACGGTTGGGCTGAGAAAGTTCAATATGTCGGGAATATTCTGCAAAAAGGCGATGAGATTGCGAAGCGGATGGAGGTCGTCGGCGAAGAAGGTGTGGCTTTAGAGGATATGGTTCTCTATCTCAAAGCCGATTTATATGAGATTTGTTATCTGCAGCAAAATGCGTTTGATCGAGAGGATTGCTACTTTCCGATGGAGCGCCAAATTGAGGCATTTCGTTTAATTCAAACAATTTTTGATGCCCATTTTCATTTTGATACTCATGATGAAGCTCGGAGCTACTTTTTGAATTTGCAAAATGAGGTGCGCAATCTCAACTACTTGCCATTCCGCTCCGATCGCTATATGGAAGTGGTGCATCGGATTAAAAAAACAATCGAGACGAAAAAGGCGAGCCATTCATGAGAAAAATTTATGACCGTATTGTTGATTTACGCGGAAATTTGATTACTGTGGCTGCCGAAAACATCGGTTTGGGAGAGTTGGCTGAGATTCATAAGAGCAATGGAACCTCGACCTATGCATCCGTTCTCAATTTTCAAGGCGACTTGGTGACATTGCAGGTATTTGAGAATAGCCGAGGAATTTCTACCGGTGATCATGTGACATTCTTAGGCCATCAGATCCAGGCGACTTTTTCGAATGCGCTTCTCGGCCGTCGTTTGAATGGCGCCGGGTTGCCAATCGATAATGGACCTGAGGTTTTTGGGGTTCCTGTGGATATTGGACAGCCTTCATTCAATCCTACCCGCCGGATTATTCCCCGGGAAATGGTTCGCACGAATATCCCGATGATTGACGTTTTTAATTGTCTTGTTAAGTCGCAGAAGATTCCTATCTTTTCCGTCGCCGGCGAACCATATAACCAGCTTTTGATGCGCATCGCGAATCAGACGGATGTAGACGTGGTTGTAATCGCCGGAATGGGTCTTCGATTCGATGACTACCAGTCCTTCATAGAAAATTCTGAAACGTCGGGCTCTTTAGAAAAGAGCGTCATGTTCATTCATCTGGCGACTGATCCTCTGGTTGAATGCCTTCTCGTTCCTGATATGGCTCTGGCCGTAGCGGAAAAATTTGCTTTAGAGGGAAAAGACGTTCTTGTATTGATGACAGATATGACCGCTTTCGCAGATGCGATTAAAGAGATTGCCATTACGATGGATCAGATTCCGTCGAATCGAGGCTATCCCGGCTCCCTCTATTCCGATTTAGCCGCCCGCTATGAAAAGGCCGTTGATATCGATGGCGGGGGATCCATTACGATTATCTCGGTGACGACGATGCCGGGTGGCGATATCACTCATCCTATCCCTGATAATACGGCATATATTACCGAGGGTCAATTTTACCTGCACGATGGGGTGATCGACCCGTTCGGTTCTTTGTCACGTTTGAAGCAACAGGTGATCGGCAAGGTGACACGTGAAGATCACAATGAGTTGGCTAATATGATGATTCGTCTTTATGCCGATTCTAAAAAGGCGCGCGAGCGTCAAGCGATGGGATTCAAGTTGTCCCGCTGGGATGAAAAGCTGCTGCGTTATTCGATTTTGTTTGAAGAGCGCATGATGAATCTGCAGGTGAATATGACTTTGGAAGCGGCTCTCGATCTGGGATGGTTGACTTTAGCGGAAATTTTTAAGTTGGAAGAGGTGGGTATTAAGAAAGAAATTGCTGATAAATATTGGCCGAAAGAGGTGTCTTCCGATCGATGAGTACATTAAAATTGACCAAAAACGAATTGCGCATTCAGCAAATGCGCCTATCTCAGCTGAGGCGCTATTTGCCTACTTTGCAGCTGAAGAAGGCGCTATTGCAATATGAGGTCAATAATGTTCAACTCGAAATTAACATGTTGTCGGAGGATTTGGCGCGAACCCGAGCTAAAGTGGAATCATTTAGTCCATTTTTACTGGAGAAGGTGAGTGTTAATCTCAAGAATTTTTTCGATGTGCAGCACGTGAGAAAACGATACGAGAATGTTGCCGGAATCGAAATTCCGATATTTGAAATGGTTGTTTTTAAGGAGCCGGAATATTTTTTGTTTGATACTCCTGTCTGGACCGAGACGGCATCTGAGCTGTTGCGATCAATGGTAGTTGCTCGAGAAAAAATCAACGTGGCGCAAGAGAAGATGCGCGCATTGAGAAAAGAGCTTCGAGAAGTATCCATTCGGGTCAATTTGTTTGAAAAAATTCTGATTCCACGCTCGATAGAAAATCTGAAGAAAATTCGTATTTTTCTAGGCGACCAGCAGCTGACGGCTGTGGCTCAAGCTAAAGTGGCTAAGTCGAAAATTCTGGCTCGCAAGGAGAAAAAATGATCGTCGAAATGCAAAAATTTTTGATTTACGGCGCAAAGGATCAGATGGATCGCTTTTTCTCCCTTGCGCAGCGTGCCGGCTTTCTTGAATTCATTGGCATTTGGCATAAAAAAGCACTTGAGGTGCCTCAGCATATCAAATTTATTTTGTCGGCAATCAAGATCTTGCGTACTTGGGTGGGCGCGGAGATGGGACCCGAACAACCGATCGTATCAAATCCGGTGATCCTGGCTGAGCGAATTGTTCAGCTGAATAGTTCATTAGAGCGCCATCGAGAAAAACAGCGAATGCTTTTATCGGAAATGGTTCGTATTGCTCCATTTGGGGATTTTTCAAAAAATGATATGGTCGCTCTTGAGAAAGAAGGAAGGCGAATCCTTCAGTTTTATTGCATGAAAAGCGATCTTGCCAGCAAGACGAACTTGCCGGATGAATTGTTATGGGTGGGAACGGAGGGCGATCTCGATTATTATGTAGCGATCAATGAGGAGCGAAAACAATATCCTAAAATGATCGAAATCCAGATCACGACCTCTCTCAGCGAATTGCGATGCCAATTGCAAGAAACGCAAGTCCGCATGAGCAGTTTAGAGACAGAGCTGAAGAAATTGAGCGCCATCCTTCCCTTTCTTCAAGAGGGTTTGATTGATTGTCTCAACGATCATCACCTTCAGTCGGTCAAGCATGATGCGAGTTATCCTTTGGGCAATGTGGTTTTTGCGATCGAAGCCTGGGTGCCCGTTTCTCGAGTGAAAGGGTTGCTCGGTCTGTTAAGCGGTTTATCTGTCTATTGTGAACAGATTGCGATCGAGCATCATGATCGCGTCCCAACTTGTATGGAAAATAGTGGAATAGCCAAGATTGGCGAGGACCTTGTCCATATTTATGATACCCCGTCGATTACTGATAAGGATCCCTCAGCCTGGGTGCTCGTCTTCTTTTCCATTTTCTTTGCCATGATCGTTGCAGATGCCGGATATGGGTTGATCTATCTTTCGTTAGGATTATTTTTGAAATGGAAGTTTCCTCGGATTGGCGGGAAGGGTAAGCGCTTTATTAAGTTGTTGATCATCCTTGCATCGACGAGCATTGTCTATGGGGTCTTGATCTCCGCGTTTTTCGGTATGAAAATCAGCCCCGATAATCCTGTGCTGGAAGCTTCTCCTCTTGATTATCTCGTGAAGCACAAGGCCGAATATGTGATGTCCGTTAAAAACGATGTCTATGATGAATATTTGCGCCGCTATCCCGCAGTGGCTTCGGCTCGGGACGGTCAAGACTTTCTTATGAAAGCCAGTTCAATTGAAAACGGAAAGGTAAAATATGCTGCGCTCGATGAATTCAGCGACAGCTTGATGATGGAAATTTCATTGTTGATTGGGATTCTTCATATCTCTCTTTCTTTTGGACGGTTTTTGCGGCGTCATTGGGCGGGTATCGGCTGGATTTTATTTATGATCGGGGGATATCTCTATTTTCCCGTCACTGTTTTGCAAGCGACAACAATCGCTAATTTTATGGGATGGGTGCCAAAACCCACTGCTCAAGTTCTCGGCCAGGCATTTCTTTTTGGAGGGTTTGCTTTAGCGATTTTCACAACCATCATCCAGCATGGAATTAAAACCGGCGTTTCCGAAGCTCTTCATGTAACAAAGATTTTTGGCGATGTGCTTTCCTATTTAAGGCTCTATGCTCTAGGGTTGGCGGGAAGCTTGATGGCTGTGACATTCAATCAAATGGGTACGGAATTTGGTTTGGCAACGGGGGTTTTTATTATTTTGCTGGGTCATATTGCGAATTTGGGCATAGTTGCGATGGCAGGCACCATTCATGGTCTGCGTCTCAATTTTCTCGAATGGTACCATTTTTGTTTCGAGGGCGGCGGCAAATTATTTAATCCTTTGCAATTGAGAAGACCTAAAATTTAAAATATTGGAGAAAACCTATGGATTTTAGCATGATCGGACCTGGCATCGTGTTGGCGCTCGGATGTCTGGGTAGTTCAATTGGGTGCGGGATCGCCGGAATGGCTTCGCATGGCGTGATGTCGCGAGTAGAAGAGGGACATGCAAAATATGTCGCGCTTTCAGCGGCTCCTTCAACGCAGTCGATCTTCGGGTTTTTGCTGATGATTTTGATGAGTCAAAGCATTAAAGCGGGGACGCTCTCGCCGATCGGTGGAATCGGGATCGCTCTGTTCGTTGGAACGGCCATCATGTTCTCTGCGATTTTTCAAGGAAAGTGCGCTGCATCGGCTATTCAGGCAACGGCGAAGAATCCGGCTCTTTTCGGCATGTGCTGGGCGTCTATTGGAATTATCGAATCCTTTGCACTGTTTGCCTTTGTGTTTGCAGTTTTAATTATTCGATAGGAAAGTGTCGTGAAAGAAAAGTACAGGGTTGAAAAAGATAGTTTGGGCGAGGTGCCCGTTTTAGCTGATTGTTATTGGGGCGCCCAAACCGAGCGTTCGCGTCAGAATTTCAAGATTGGCGGCCATCAGATGCCGATCGAGCTCATCCGTGCTTTGGCGGTTGTGAAAAAGGCCTCCGCCATCGTCAATTCAGAGTTAAAGCTGCTTTCATTAGAAAAACGAGATCTCATTTGTCAAGTCTGCGATGAAATCATCGTGGGCGAGCTTGACGATCAGTTTCCTCTTGTTGTTTGGCAAACGGGATCGGGTACTCAAACCAATATGAATCTCAATGAGGTGATCAGCAACCGCGCGATCGAGAAAGCCGGCGGCATTCTTGGCTCGAAGATCCCTATTCATCCCAATGACGATGTGAATTTGTCTCAGTCTTCCAATGATGTTTTTCCCTCAGCGATGAATATCGCCGCGCTTCAGCTCATTCGAGGAGAGCTGCTTCCCAAACTCACTCTTTTTTATAATGATTTGGAAAAGAAAACGAAAGAATGGGCCTCGATCATCAAGGTGGGGCGAACTCATTTGATGGATGCAACGCCATTGACGCTGGGTCAGGAATTTTCCGGCTATGCATCACAGGTAAGACATGCCATGCAAGCGATTGAATTTTCGCTGATTCATCTTTCGGAGCTAGCTTTAGGCGGAACGGCTGTGGGAACGGGTCTGAACACCAAAGAGCCGTTTGCGAAACGCTCGGCGGAGGTGGTCAGTCATCTCACGGGGCTGCATTTCATTACGGCTCCTAATAAGTTCGAAGCATTGGCAGGCCATGAGGCGATTGTTGGTGTAAGCGCAGCTCTCCGTCAGCTAGCTGTGGCATTGATGAAAATTGCCAATGACATTCGTTGGAGCGCATCGGGTCCGCGATGCGGGATTGGAGAGCTCTTTCTTCCTGAAAACGAACCAGGCTCTTCGATTATGCCGGGAAAGATCAATCCGACCCAATGCGAGGCCATGATGATGGTCGCTACGCAGGTTATGGGCCATGATGCAACGATCGCCATCGCCGCGTCGATGGGAAATTTTGAGCTCAACGTGTTTAAGCCTGTAATTATTTTCAATCTCATTGAGTCCATTCACTTATTAGCCGATGTCGTTCAAAGTTTTCTCGATAAATGTTTGAAAGAGCTTCGTCCGAATCTTAAAAAAATCGAAGAGAACCTCAACAAATCTCTCATGTTGGCCACGGCGCTGAATGGGGTAATCGGCTATGAGAAGGCGGCGCAAGTGGTTAAAAAAGCATATGCGGAAGAGATCTCTTTAAAGCAGGCAGCGGTTGGTTTAGGATTTGTGTCCGAAAATCAGTTTGACGAGATTGTAAATCCTGAGCGGATGATCAAACCCCATATTTATTAGTCTGGTCGGGGGCTCTTGTATAAAATCATTTATTATCTCAAAATCCAGCCCGACTCTTAAACTCAGAGTCGATTTTTTTCGCAAAGGCCAGCACAAGACGTGTTGGTTTAAATTATGATACTGGAGTACTAACAATGATTGATCTATCGAACGAACCTATTGTCAATACAGAACTTGAAAATCAAGAAGAAGTTGCTATCGTTGCCGCAAAAGACATCGTTGAAGAGACGTTTGTCGTGCAAGCGGATGTCCCAATGCCGATCTGTACAGTTGATTTCAAAAATTCTGAGTTTGAAGCTTTGAATGCGGCTGTGCAAGTGGGTCCAGGCACTTTCTTTAATTCTTATTATGGAAGCAGCTGGATCATGCATTTTCCCGGACAAAGCTTTGTTAAGGTCGATACGACGATCGAACATCTCGATTCGACAAAGAAATATTCTCTGGATCTTTTTCATCTTTCTTCCATTGTGAATGGAGAATTGAAAGATGCTCCGATTTCAATCTATGTGAATGGAAAGGCACTCGTTTGCGGCCATAATCCGAATAATGAGAATTACATCCACGAACAATTTGATGTTTCGGAGTATGTCGTTGAGGGCAGCAATAGCATCGAACTTCGCTTCGATGATGGCGCTCAAACCAATTACTGGATTCAGTCATTGGCCATTGTTCAGTCATAATATCTATGAAACCGGGGCTTTATAGTCCCGGTTTCTTTTTAAACCTAAAAGTTCAGGGGCAGGCCCATCCGGCTCAGCAAAAAGCGAGCGGCTAGATAGGGATGAAGGATGAAGTTCTTGAATAAGTTCCAATAATTTACGCTTTTCAGCTGTTTATATAGCGTCGGCTGCACGGTGTGGGCATCCTGAATCCATTCTAAAAAGGGTGGGGGCATTGGCGGCAGATCGTTCATGGGGAAAAAGCGGACCGCCTTCGTTTCTGAAGAAGGTGTTGGTTGTCCTGCGAGGATTTGACATTCGTAAAGATGGGTGAAGCGAGCCAGGCGGTTAATTGGGCTATAGACACCGACGAGACGACTCATTTTGACATGAAATCCGGTTTCTTCCAAAATTTCGCGTACAATGGCTCTTTCCGGTTCCTCATTGGGATCGACCCCGCCGCCGGGAAGAACCCAGACAGGTACGTCGCGGCGCAAGATGAGTAAAACTTGAGAGCGGTCAGCGGAAAATAGGGCGCCGGAAACACTTTGAATGATCATGCAACAGAGAATAAGTAAAATGAAATGGAAGTTCAAGTTTCTCGTGGCGGCGCTTCTATTCAGTAGCTGTTACCGCAACCATCTCTATGTTCAGCAAGAGTGGGTGGATCGTAATTTTTTAGCTAGCTCCCATGTAAACACACCTGATCCGAGACAATCGGAGCCTCCCGAAGGACAGCGGCTCTTGATTGCCTGGGATTTTCCTCGCAGCATTTTTTTGAAAGACCTTTCGTTTGCCGTGACGGTTCGCTTCTGGGATGATACACAGCAAGAGATCGTTGATCCGATTCAGAGAAAAAGGGGATATCAGGCCTTTTATTTCCCGAAGAAAAAAATATTGACCTATCGCGTTCAAGTGGTCACTAAAGAAAAAGAGGTCATTGAAACCTGGAAGCATCAATTCTGGACAGAGCGAATCGACATCGGAGATCTCGAGTAGAGATGTATAATATTGAGCTCCTTTACGTTGTCGTAAATATTTTTCTTTAATCTCTTTCAAAGCCTCTAATCGCTTTAAGTCTTCCGAGCTCATAGATATACGCCCCTTCATTGGATCTCAACTATTTTTTATTATCAAAAAGAGGACATTTCAACTTAATGCTAATAGGATCAAAATTTAATTGAATTAAAATGCGTGTCGAGTTAATATAATTAATATTAACATAAGGATTTTATGGCAGTTGTTCTAAAAACATCAGAATTAAAGAGAACTGATGTTAATCCCGAATACCCCGTTTCCGAAGATCAGGTTCGCAAAAAATTGACTACTAAAGCTATTGAAGTAATTCAAGAGATCGCAAGAGATCATGATGAAAGATTAAGCGCCTACAAAGGGAACATTCATTTGCTAGACAATGAACCTATCTCAATAAATTTTTCGTCCATTCCAGAATGAGCGCCAGCTGAACCATCGCTCTCCACAGTTCATCTTTTCTTTCCCATCGAACCATCAATCTTCTGTACCTTCTTTTTAGCCAA
>Ga0247841_10004839_pt1 | contig 22547 bp, 18 predicted proteins | sample LaCruzMarch2015__2_FD_192410 | JGI IMG/M metagenome (GOLD analysis project Ga0247841, IMG submission 192410) | Freshwater microbial communities from meromictic Lake La Cruz, Castile-La Mancha, Spain - LaCruzMarch2015_18m | ecosystem: Environmental > Aquatic > Freshwater > Lake | place: Spain... | reverse complement strand
ACGGCAAGAAAGTCATAAAGTCCGAATGGTGCACGATGTAAGCTTCAACACTGCGCTTTACCTGATCGCCTTCGCCGGCATGTGCAGCTATGATATGGCAGACGGAAGCCGGCAGTCCACATTGTTCAGCCAGGGATACGCCTGAGAATGGATGGCGCAGGTACTGCCCATACTTGCCCTGGACAGCTTTTCCATTAGCATCCAGCTCATATTCCAGCATCTTGCCGACGTCTGCAAGGATAGCTCCGGAAATAAGTACATCCATGTCAATCGGAAGCTCTCCATGATAAAACTCATTCATCTTTTCTGCCGATGCTTTAGCAATATGCACCACAGAGCGTTTGTGATCCATAAAAGTGACTTTCAGATCGGGACCGCAAAGAAGTGTAAAAGGAATCCTGTTGAGATCTTCCGGTTTCAGGACGCTTCTTTCAAGCGCAAGTTCCCAGGTGCGGGCAGTTTTTTCACGCATTTCCTTATCCTGGATCCATTCCAGCTCAGGCCAGAGATTTAATATGTTAGAATCCATACTTTAATTTTGAATTTTGAATATTGAATTTTGAGTTGGCCCCCACCCCGTCCCTCCCCCAATTGGGGGAGGGAGTAAGGGAGGGGGCTGATTTTTAACTATAGTTTCGCTATCACCGCATCCGCCATTTGTTGTGTCGATGCAGCGCCTCTTGCTATCACATCCGGTTTGCCTGTCATTTTCATCATATCATAGGTCTTGACTTTTCCTTCAGCTATGACAGCAGCAATTGCTTTGCGGATCTTAGTTGCGATATCATACTCGCCAAGATACTCCAGCATCATTACGGCTGATTCGATCATGGCTATCGGGTTTACGATGGAAACAGGATAATCTGCATATTTAGGGGCTGAACCATGGGTTGGTTCAAATACCCCGATGCCGTCGGCAGAGAACTGAGCGCTGCAGGCAAAACCTAAACCGCCGATCAGGCCTGCAAAACCATCCGATGCGATGTCGCCAAACATATTGCCGGCAACGATAATGCCATACTCTTCGGGGTTCTTGGTCAGCCACATCATCTGGGCGTCGATATTGGTATTATATAAAGGAATTTGTGGAAAATCCTTTTTCTGGATTTCTTTTGCCATCCGGTACATCATACCGGATGTTTCACGGATAACATTAGGCTTTTCGCAAAGTGTAACAGATTTATATCCATATTTCTGAGCATATTCAAATGCGGCCCTGAGAATTCTTTCCGTAGCTTTCCTGGTGAAGATCCTCGTTGAAACGGAAATCTCTTCTTTGGGTACATTCCCGAAATTCTGGACGAATTTCTTATGCGTGCGAAGGGCTTCATAGACCTGGTCAGGAGGATTTGACCATTCCACTCCACCGTATAACCCTTCTGTGTTCTGACGGAAAATGACCACATCGACCATCGGTTCTTCAATACCACCATCGGCGCCACGCCGGATGAAATTCAGCGGGTTGCCTTTGTAAGATTTACACGGGCGGACACAGATATCGAGATTGAAATACTGCCTCAGACCCACGATAGGACTGGCGTAAGTAAAGCCTTTGTCCCTCAGCGAGGGATCGAGTTCATTTGCTGCTTCTTCTTTTGGTTTTGAAGTAATGGCGCCAAACAGCCCGATTTTATGTTCCTGCAACAATTTCAGCGTACGATCGGGAAGAGGGTTACCTTCTTTGCACCAGAAATCCCATCCAATATCTCCATTAACATAATTTGCTTCAAATCCGGCTGCATCAAGGACCCGGATGGCTTCCTGCAAAACAACTTTGCCTATCCCGTCACCAGGCATGGCTACAATAGTTCTCTTCGACATAGGTATTTGTATTTTAGTTGATTACTTAATGTTATCACATAAATTTAATTTCACAAAAATACAAAAGGCGATCAATCTCCGGCAGCTCATGAACTAATTTTATCCTTTCTAAATAAGCTTTTTTATACCTTTGCCACTTCATGAAACAACAGTTCAGCCGATACCTTGAATTCCCGGTTTTTAAGACTTTAATCGAAGCGGTTAAGGAATATGGCCATCCTGCTTATGTGGTAGGAGGTTATGTCAGGGATAAGATGCTCGGTCGCCAGACAAAAGACATCGATATCGTTGTCATTGGAAGTGGTATTGAGCTGGCAGAGGCTTTTGCGAATAAAATCGGTTCCAGTGCCAAAGTAAAAGTTTTTAAAAATTTCGGTACCGCCATGGTCAGATTCTCGGCTAAGGAAGAATGGATCGTAGAATTTGTCGGCGCCAGGAAAGAATCATACAGGGTTGATTCCCGAAAACCGATCGTGGAAGATGGAACACTTGAAGACGACCAGGACCGGCGTGATTTTACTATTAATACTCTGGCACTTAGCCTGAATGAAGGAGATATCGGGAGTTTACTGGATCCTTTCGGCGGATTCAAAGACATGGAAGCGGGCCTAATCCGGACACCGCTCGATCCGGACCGGACCTATTCTGACGACCCGTTGCGTATGATGCGGGCCATAAGGTTTGCCACCCAGTTGAATTTTGTCATTGAAAAAGAATCATTTGAATCCATCCGCAGGAATGCCGAACGCATCACGATCATTTCCAGGGAACGGATCAACAATGAACTGGAAAAAATCATTATGACACCAAATCCTTCAGCAGGCTTTAAATTGCTTTTTGATTCAGGTTTGCTGAAGATCATTTTTCCTGAATTTGTCGCTTTGAAAGGAGCGGAGTATATTGATGGAAAAGGACATAAAGACAATTTTCACCATACATTGCAGGTGCTGGATAATGTGGCCGCTAAATCCGATAACCTTTGGCTTCGCTGGGGTGCTATCATGCATGATATAGCCAAACCCGTCACTAAAAAATTTGAACCTGAAATTGGCTGGACTTTCCATGCACATGAGTTTGTTGGGGCTAAGATGGTTCCCAGGCTTTTTCACAGGATGAAGATGCCCACGGATGAACGCATGCGCTATGTGCAGAAGCTTGTGCTCCTCCACCTCCGGCCGATTGTCCTTTCGCAGGAGGAGGTTACTGACTCGGCCGTCAGGCGTCTTTTATTCGATGCCGGAGATGATATTGATGATTTAATGGTACTTTGTGAGGCCGATATAACTTCTAAGAATCCCGAAAAGGTGCAGCGATACCTGAAGAATTTCGAGGTGGTCCGTGAGAAACTTGTGGAAGTTGAACAGAAAGACCGGGTCCGTAACTGGCAACCTCCGGTTACAGGCGAACTTATCATGGAAACCTTTGGCATTCCGCCGGGAAAAGAAGTCGGCATCATCAAGAATGCTATCCGTGAAGCAATCCTTGACGGGATCATTCATAATGAATTTGAAGAAGCATTCCGGTTGATGTTGAAAGAAGGGGAGAAGCTCGGTCTGAAAAAGTGTTAAGGGTTAAGTTAGCCCCCACCCCGTCCCTCCCCCAATTGGGGGAGGGAGTAAGGGAGGGGGCTGAATTTGGATTTTGGTGCTTGGAATTTGGAATTTATAAAAAATACCCTGCTCGTAATCCTTGGTCCAACAGCTTCGGGTAAGACCGAGCTTGCGATCAAAGCTGCAAAATTGCTTGGCACTGAGATCATTTCGGCAGATTCCAGGCAGTTTTACCGTGAGCTTACAATCGGAACAGCAAAACCTTCCCCGGAGCAACTGGCAGAGGTAAAACACCATTTTGTCGGGCACATTTCCATTACAGAGAAATACAACATCTCCCTTTTTGAACAGGATACCATCCGTCTGCTGGATGAACTCTTTTTATCACATGATACGGTCGTCATGACCGGCGGATCAGGATTATATATCGATGCCGTATGTCATGGAATCGACGAGCAGCCGGAGCATGATCCTGCCATACGTCTTCATTTGCAATCAGGATACAAAGCTGGTGGGATTGAACATCTGCAGGCGGAATTACTCCGCCTTGATCCGGCATATTACCGGGATGTTGACCTGTCAAACCCTCACCGGTTAATGAGGGCACTTGAAGTATGCATCATGACCGGGAAACCTTTTTCTTCCTTCAGAAAAGGAAAACAAAAAGAACGGGATTTTAAAATTGTCAAGCTCGGAATCGATATACCGCGTGCAGAGCTCGTGGAAAGGATAAACCGCCGCATCGATGAAATGATGGCCAAAGGTTTGCTTGAAGAAGCCGGGATATGCCTTCCTTTCCGTCACAATAATGCATTGAATACCGTTGGGTATAAAGAAATGTTTGAATACCTCGATGGTCATTGTTCATTGGAAGAAGCCGTGGAAAAGATGAAAATCAACACCCGGAGGTACGCAAAACGTCAAATGACCTGGTTCCGGAAGGACCCGGGCATTAGATGGATTGATCCGGAATCATCTACCTCCATGATATTCAACCAGTCCCTCAATCGGTGATTTAATCATTTTGGCTATTTTCAGATTATACGCATCAGCCACTTCCTTAAAAATATCCATAAAATGAAACCCTACTGATCCGATCACTCCAAGGGGCTTTTGCTGGTAATTGGTATATTGTGTCACTTGTTCAGTGAAGAAATCATGAAAATTCTTCTTTACCAATCCTTTAACAAATTCATCATCTTTTAAATCGCCTATAAATAAAGAGAATGAAGAAAGGAACTGATTCGGATGGGGCTTGCTGTAAACTGAATCTAGGATGTTTTCAAGGGTGTAGCCGAATCGCTTGTCGAACAATTCTTTCAGATGTTCCGGCATCCGGCCTCGCAAGTATTCAGTTAGCCATAATTTGCCAAGGTAAGCCCCGCTGCCTTCATCGCCAAAGAGGTAACCGAGTGAAGTCACATTTTCCAGGATTTTATTGCCATCGTACAAGCATGAATTGGATCCTGTGCCTAAAATACAGGCTATCCCTTCCTGCCGGCCAAACAACGCCCTGGCGGCACCTAGCAGATCGTGGTGTATTTCGAAATCAGCTTTTTCAAAGACATCCTTTAAAACATCTTCCACAATGTTACACTTAAACATGGTGGAACATCCTGCACCATAATAATAAACCTGACGGATATAATCCGGGTTAATGAAAGGCGCCAGGTCTTTTTCAACGGCATCCAATAAGATCCGCGGCTCCATAAAATAAGGGTTAAAGCCCGCAGTTTCAAAAAGACCGGAAGCTTTACCGTCATTAATTACAATCCATTGGATCTTGGTTGCACCTGCATCTGCGATTAAAATCATTTTTAAAAATTTTGCCCAAAGGTATACTGAAACAAAAGGCAAATGCAAAGCATTTTCCTTTTAGTTTCAGTTATGCCGAGAGGAACAGCGGCTATAAATTCGCAAATACCGAAAAATCGGTACAGGCTCTGTTCCGACTCGGTATAAAAGAAAAGGCACCCCGATCATTAAACTTTGAGCTTTGAGCTTTGAACTTTGAACTAAAAGGACGGGTGCCCCGGGTGCCGGAGTTCCTTAAGTTCCGGCAAGGTGCAAGTAGTGAGGGTTAAACCCGGAAGCACCCGATAAAATTGTCGATTGTCGATTGTCGATTGTCGATTGTCGATTGTCAATTGTCGATTGTCGATTGTCGATTGTCGATTTCAACTTTCAATCTTCAACTTTCAATTTTCAATTTTCAATTTTCAATTTTCAATTTTCCTGACAAACAGCTGTCCTGTCTCATATTTGACCACTTCGATCTTATCGCCCTGCTCAATATACCCTGTTATGGCGGTCGCATCAAAAACATCATCACCAATTTTGACTTTTCCTGCCGGCCGCAGAATCGAATGGGCTATACCGGTTCTTCCGATCATGACTGCATATTCAGCATCTGAAGTCGAATAACCATCCGCCGCATTTTGAACGGTCTCCAGGGCAAGTGAACCGAAAAGTTTGTTCCTGGAGAAAAGGGATTTGGTTATAAAGAAAGAGGCTACGATTGAAATGAAAATCGAGATGATGACCAGAAAAAAAGATGAAATGATCTTATTAAAATTGACCGGAGTGAAATCAAAACCTATGTTATCGATCAGGCTTAAGGTCAACCCGGCCACCACAAAAACAATCCCGGTTATCCCGGCTACACCGAAACCGGGTATGGCGAATATTTCAACTGCTATTAAAACAATTCCGATAATAAAGACCAGTATTTCCCAGTGATCTGCCAATCCCTGAAGGTACAGCGGTGCAAAATACATTAAAGCTGCAACGACGGCAGCGATTGACGGAAATCCAATTCCGGGGGTTTGAAGTTCGAAATAGATACCTCCGATGATAACCATGATCAGGATGCCGCTGACTACCGGGCTGATCAGGAAATTAATGATCTTATCCATCGGCTTTATTTCCTGCTCAATAATTTCATAATCCTGAATCCCGGCAAGACTAAGGACTTCTTTTGTGTTTTCGGCAATTCCTTCGCAAAATCCGAATTTCAATGCCTCAGACGCAGTGAAAGTCAGTACAAATCCCGAATCAATTACTCCATCGATCTTGATCCTTGGATCAACCATGGCCTGGGCAATATTCGGGTCCCTTCCGTTTGCCTCTGCCGTGGAACGCATCATCGCACGCATATACGACTGGTATTTATCAGGCACAACCTGCCCTGCCTGATCTACGACCGTTGCGGCGCCGATGGAAGAACCGGTAGACATGTAAATGCTGTCGCAGGCAATGGCGATGAGTGCGCCGGCCGATGCCGCGTTATGATGAATGAATACGAATACCGGGATAGGTGAATTCAGGATTTTGGTCCGGATCGAATCGGCTGATTCCAGCATGCCACCATAGGTGCTCATCTCTATCAGGACGATGTCGGCTTTCTTTTCGACAGCTTCTTCCAGGGCTATCTTGGTGCTGCGCCATATAGGCGGCGCAATCTCCTTTTTCATATCAAACTTATAAATCAACAGTTTTTTTAGGATAACCGTATCATTATTTTGAGAATGAGAATAAGTGAATGAACTTACCAGAATTGAAAACAGGAAAACCGTCTGTATTGCATTTTTTAAAAATCGTATCATAACCTGTCAGTATTTTTAAGTTTGAAAATATTCCCGGATAACTTCTAACATTTCATCATGAACAAGGCCGTTACTTGAAACCAATGATTTTCCGAAGATATAATCCTCGCCTCCCTGGAAATCGGTAACCCGGCCACCGGCCTGTTTGACAAGGAATGACCCGGCCGCTACATCCCATGGATTCAGTCCAATTTCATAGAAGCCTTCAAAGCGCCCTGCTGACACATAGGCCAGGTCGGCGGCAGCGGAGCCCAGCCTTCTCAGGTCTTGTGTCTTTCTTATAAATCCCTTGAAGAGATCCATATATTGATCCATGATATGATCGCGTGAATAAGGAAAGCCGGTGACAAGTAAGCTGTCGTGCAACCTGCCGGCACCGGACACTTTGATTTCCTTACTGTTAAGAAATACTTTTCCGCCTTCCCACGAATAGTAGCTCTCGCTGCGATTAATCTCATGGACCACGCCGAGGATAACCCTGTTTCTTTCCATCAATGCAATACTGATCGAAAATATAGGAACGCCATGGATAAAATTGGTGGTGCCATCCAGCGGATCGATGACCCATTTCAGATCGGCTTCTGCCGGCTCGTATTGGCTCTCTTCGGCAATGAAACCACTACCCGGTAAAAGTCGGGATAGCTCTTCAACCAGCATTTCTTCCGATTTCCTGTCGACGTATGTCACAAAATTGTGTTCATCTTTTAGCTCAATATCGTTAGCCTTCAGTAATTCAAGCTGCTGTCTGATGTAGGTCGCGTTTTTCAGACATAAAAGAACAACCTGGTTTGTTATCTTTTCAAGTTTCATTAGTCATCGTTTTGATTGATCTTTTCCTGTTCCGCCATTTGAAGTAAAATATGCTGCCAATGCCTGCCAATATTAACATAATCGCGATGAAGGATGCCTGTGTTACTTTCATTCCTAAAAAATCGTAGCGGATATTTACCCTCAACTGTTCAACGAAAAACCTTTCCGTACCATTTAGTATCAAATAAATAGAAAAAAGGATCCCGTGTATTTTTATTTTCTTCCTGAGAAACCATAGCAAGCCGAAAAACAGGAATGCAATCGTGGTTTCATATATTGGCGTGGGGAATACAGCTTGATCGAGAACATGGCAATTCCTGCCGGTGCAACCCGGTATGAGTATCCCTTCATTGATTACATTATGAGGGTAATGGTAAGCCCATAGCCAGTCGGGCAGAAATGAGAGCCACATTGGTTTCGGTTCGGCATTTACCATCCCCCAGCAGCCGTCGCCGGATAGCTGGCAGCCAATCCGCCCAATGCCATAAGCAAGCATGAGTGCAGGTGCAACAGCATCGGTATTTACAGGCCAGGGAATTTTATTTCGTTCAACATAAATGGATACCGCAAATGCAGCCGTGATCAATCCCCCGTAAAAAGCCAGCCCACTGAATGAAAACAGCGTATGGACCGGGTCTTTGATCAATTGATCCAGGTGTTCAATGACATCAAAGAGCTTAGACCCGATGATCCCCGACACAGCCGCGACCAGTATGATGCTGCTTGTTAACTGCCTTGGATAAACCAATTCTATAACTCTTTCCTTTTTTCCTTTAATATGGATCTTCTCCTGAGGAAAAATGATCTTCTCCCTTTCTTTCCTCCGCAATTCAAAATATAAGACCAATCCGCCAGAGATGAATGCCATAGCTAAAAAAAAACCATAAGTCTGTACCGGCAGATTAATATCTGTTCCGAAAAAGTCGTTGATCAAATCACTGATACGTGGATACATAGCTTGTGAGGTCAGCAGGCGTACGTCAACGGAAACCGCTTTTCGACAAAAATAACAAGCTTTTAGCTATCCATAACTGTGTTTTATGTTTTTATATTTGCAAAATATTAAGTCCAAAATTCAAAATTCAAAATTTCTTTATGATACAGCGTATCCAAACCGTCTTCCTGTTCCTGGCATTCCTGGCAGCCGTGGCTTTGTTTTTTTTCCCATTAGCCGGTATCTATTCTAACACTACAGCTTATAAGTTTTTTATTTATGAATTAAGAAATATGGTTCCCGGGGAGGGTTCAATTTTTTCTTTTATGACGACTTTTCCGTTGTTGTTATTAAATATCCTGGCTTCAGCCATTTCGCTGATCTGTATTTTCCTTTATAAAAACCGCGTATTACAGGCAAAACTCGTTCGGGTAGCTATTCTTACGGATATAATCCTCATTGCCCTGGTGTTCTTTGTATATGCTCAGATTATCGAAAAAAATCTTCTGGCCTCTCCCAATTATCTTGATGAGACAGGTATTTATTTTCCGCTGATCTCTCTGGTCTTCCTGATCCTGGCTAACAGGGCCATTATGAAAGATGAAAAACTGGTGCGTTCAGTTGACCGGCTCAGGTAAACTCAGTTCGAATCCATCTGACTATTCTCAAACATATTCATATCTGAACTTTCCGGAAGTTTGAATTCAATATCAATGGTCATTGATGTTCTGACAGCCGCATTGTTTTTGATTCCGGGCATCCAGCGGATCGACTGAAGCAGCCTGATTGCCTCCTGTGTGCATCCGCCTCCAACCGGGGCCAGGACTTTGATATTTGAAACCCTTCCCTGAAGCTCTACGACATACCAAAGGCTTACTTTACCGGACAGGTTTTGCCTGTATGCAGTTTCGGGATATTTAATGTTTTTCGCAATAAAGGTTTCCAGTCGCATCCCTTTTTCATTAAACACCGGGTAAGGTTTCTTCTCAGTTTTTGAATATTCATAAACAATATTTGTAGTATCTATTGGCTTGAAGGGATAATCCGACACTACATAATCTCGTGTTTTACAATGTTTTTTATATTTTTTAATATTGAAATCAAAAGGAAATTCATTTTCTGAGGCAACAGGCTGGCCAAAACTGACCGCAGGTTCCCATAACAAAAAGTTAAACAATCGCAGGGCTTCAACATCCAATTCCGGGTCGATTTTTTCCTTAACCCTTGCCTGGCTGACGTTCCCGTCTTTTTCAACGATGAAAGCGATCACTACTTTTCCTTCAATTTCTTGCTGAAGCGCTCGTTCGGGATAAGCAACTTCAGAACATAAAAAATCCTGTAGTAATTTTTGTTCACTGTAAGGCCGGGCAGGAGTAAAGCTCTGGGAAAAAGAGAATTTCATGCTTAAAATGAAGAAGAACAGGATGGTAGAATTTGTAAATACCGGCTTTTTCATCTCCTTGATGTTTGACTGTAAATATACATAAATTTCCTTATTTTTCGAAAGCCTGGCCAATCTGTTTTGTTTAACTTTATCAAAAAATTTGTAATGTCTGATATTAAAACCAAAAAGTCATAATCTGAAATATCATTACCTGAGGATGAAGAATAATCCTGTCAAACTCTTCCTGAATGTTTCTTTACTGCTCATTTTGGCTGCAGGATGCCAGATTGCCTCAAAAGTCAGCCTGCATAATTTGGTATTTCTTTATCAGGATGAAAAACAATTTACCGGGCTTAACAGCTGGGTTTATCATACGACCGATTCTACCTCAACCCTTTTTGTTGAAGTTTTATTCAGCGATCTGGTTTATCAAAAAGACCCTTACACCGGATTGTACACCTGTTCTTACCGATTAAGTTACAAACTTACAGCCGGTTACGACTCAAAAGATATCCTGCAAACATCTTTGCTTGTATCTGGTGATTCATTGAATTACGGTAAAAATACCGGCATCGTTCATTCATTTGAGATTAAGGCGAAGTATCCGGGTGATTATTTGCTTGAGATTACACTATTTGATTTTAACAGGCAATCTGGCTCGACCCGTTACCTGGAGGTTGATAAAAGTACGATGAGCGGCAGGGAAAATTTTTTAGTGTTGAACCGGAATAATGGTCTGATCTATAAAAATTATATTCCGGAAGATGAGCAATTCAGGGTAGTCACACATTGGCCTGAACCGGGCTACCTGCATGTAAACTTTTATCAGAGGGAATTTCCTGTGGCCAGGCCGCCTTATGCTGAAGACCGGGACCAGGTATTTGAGTATAAACCGGATAGTTCCTATATTATACCTTTATTAAATGGCGAATCAGAGTGGATTACGCTTGATAAACCCGGATTTTATCACTTCAGAAAAGATACGGTTTCCAGGGATGGATTAACTTTATATAGTTTTTATGAAGGATTTCCGGAAATTATTGCGGCAGAGCAGCTTAAATATCCTTTGCGGTATATCACTACCCGTAAGGAATACGACTCGCTGATGGATAACAGTAATGTCAAAGCTGCTGTTGATGACTTCTGGCTGAAAACGGCACGGACGCCTGAAAGAGCTGCCGCTCTCATTCAAAAATACTATTCCAATGTTGAAGATGCCAATCTTTATTTCACTTCGTATCTTGAAGGATGGAAGACTGACCGGGGGCTGATATATATTATATTTGGCAAACCGGATTATGTTTACCGCGGGAAAGAAACAGAAGAGTGGATTTATGGCGAACCACAAAACCGAAGCTCCCTGCGTTATACTTTTATCAAGGTAAATAATCCGTTTACAGGCAATGATTATATGTTACTTCGTTCTCCAACCCTTAAAGATTCGTGGTTTATTACCGTTCAAAGCTGGAGGAGATAAGACCTTATGAATAAAAGATGACAATGGAAAAAGAGAATTTTATTTATGGCTTGCACCCGGTCACGGAAGCAATAAAGAGCGGAAAAGAAATCGACAGAATTTTATTCAGAAAAGGGCTTCAGGGGGCTTTTTCGGCGGAATTACTTCAATTAGCCAGAAGCTATGAAATTCCTTTTCAATTTGTTCCTCCGGAAAAGCTCGACCGGATTACACGTAAGAACCACCAGGGCGTCATAGCAATGGTCTCTCAGATCAGTTACCAGACACTGGAAAACCTGGTGCCAATGGTTTTTGAAGAAGGTAAAAATCCTTTGTTCCTGATCCTCGACGGGATAACGGATGTGCGCAATTTTGGCGCCATCGGCCGGACCGCTGAATGTGCCGGGGTTCATGCTATAATAATCCCCATGCAAGGCAGCGCCCAGATCAATGAAGAAGCGGTGAGGACATCCGCCGGGGCCTTGCTCCGTATACCCGTTTGCCGCGAAAAATCGCTCAAGGCCACGGTTAAATTTTTGAAAGAAAGCGGCATTTTGCTGGTAGCGGCCAGTGAGCGATCTCAAACAACTTGTTTCGATGAGAATTATTTAGAGCCTCTTGCTATCATTATGGGATCGGAAGAAACCGGAATTTCTCCGGAATTGTTAAGAAGTTGCGACCAGATTGTGAAGATCCCGATGCAGGGAGAAATTTCTTCCCTTAATGTTTCTGTGGCTGCAGGGGTGCTTTTATTTGAGGTTGTCAGGCAGCGTTCTATGCCTTCCAACGGGTAAATCCGTCGGTTCAGGGAAACAATTGTAGTCCGACGACTAAAGTCGTCGGTCTATGGTTTGGCTCGCTGGCATGGCAGTCCGACGACTAAAGCCGTCGGTTCAGGGAAACAATTGTAGTCCGACGGGTAAATCCGTCGGTTCTTTCTTATAGGAATATTGGAACCAACGGATTTACCCGTTGGAGCAAGATCTCACCGGAACCCACAGATTTACCCGTTGGAGCAAGATCTCACCGGAACCCACAGATTTACCCGTTGGAGCAAGATCTCACCGGAACCCACAGATTTACCCGTTGGAGCACGAAAAAAGAATTCCGGATTAGTGAGATTAGCAATTCGGCATTTTTTGGAACCAAACCGCTGGAGCAGGAACAAATAAAATCAAGTCAGCTTTTCCTTCAGGTATTTTCCGGTAAACGATCCTTCGACCTTCGGCAGGTCTTCAGGCACCCCTTCAAATACGATATAACCGCCGGCCTCTCCTCCTTCCGGGCCTAAATCGATAAGCCAGTCGGCACATTTGATTACTTCCTGGTTGTGCTCGATCACAATGATCGTATGTCCTTTTTCTATAAGCGCATCAAAGGCATCCATCAGTTTCCTGATATCATGGAAATGAAGACCGGTAGTAGGTTCATCGAAAATGAACAGGGTAGGGGACTGCATTCCGCCTTTTGTCAGGAAATAGGCTAGTTTGATACGCTGGGCTTCACCACCGCTAAGCGTACTTGACGACTGGCCAAGCTCCAGGTAACCTAGCCCGACATCGCTCAACGGCTTTAGCTTTTCGGCAATTTTCCGGCACGTTGACTGATGAGTCTTGGCCTGGGAGAAAAAATCAATCGATTGGTCAACAGTCATTTCGAGGATGTTAACTATGCTTTTATCCTGAAACTTAGCATCCAGGACTTCTTCTTTGAACCTTTTTCCGCCGCAGGATTCGCAGGTCAGGCTCAAATCGGCCATGAATTGCATCTCAATTTTAACGATGCCCTCGCCTTCGCATTCTTCACAGCGGCCACCAGGGATATTGAATGAGAAATATCCCGGTTTGTAACCCCTCACTTTTGATAGCTGTAAATCAGCGTACAGGTTACGGATATCGTCATAAGCTTTAAGATAAGTGGCTGGATTGGAACGGGAAGACCTCCCGATTGGATTCTGATCTACAAATTCAATCAGTGAGATCCTGTTAACATCTCCTGATAAACGGCCATACTTTCCCGTCTTTTCATTATTTCCGCCATGGATCTTTCTCAATGCCGGGTAAAGGATGTTCCTGACAAGGGATGATTTGCCTGAACCGCTAACTCCGGTAATGACTGTCAACACATTTAGCGGGAACCTGACATTAATACCTTTCAGGTTGTTTTCCCTGGCCCCGATTATTTCGATATATTCTTTCCACCTTCTTCTCCTGACGGGTACAGGTATGCTTAACTCTTTTGCAATATACCTGGCTGTAAGGCTGCTTTTACGATCAAGCATTTCCCCGAAAGTCCCGGCAAATACCACTTCACCGCCCTGGTTTCCTGCAAAAGGTCCGATATCGATAATATAATCCGCCGAACGGATTATTTCTTCATCGTGTTCGACAACGATTACGGAATTGCCAAGGTTACGCAGATTTATCAGCACACTGATCAGGCGATGGGTGTCGCGCGGGTGCAGGCCGATACTCGGTTCATCAAGAATGTACATCGACCCTACCAGGTTGCTGCCCAGGGAGGTCGCCAGGTTGATCCGCTGCGATTCTCCCCCGGAAAGGGTGGAAGATTGGCGGTTAAGGGACAAATAACCCAACCCTACATCTTCCAGGAATTGAAGCCTCGTAATAATCTCCAGTAGCAATCTTTGTGCAATCTTTTGATCATGAACGGATAGCTTGATATTCTTAAAAAAGGCCAATGCATTGGTAACCGGCATGAGCAGGATTTCGCTCACAGATTTGCCATCGATCCTGACATAGTTGGCATCTTTCCGGAGCCGGGTTCCATGACAATCAGGGCATATCGTTTTACCACGGTAACGCGATAACATAACACGGTACTGGATTTTATAAGCTTGTTCTTCCACATGAACGAAAAATTCGTTCAATCCCCTGAAATATTTGTTGCCGGTCCAAAGCAGTTGTCGCTGCTCATCCGTCAGTTCGTAATAAGGCTTATGTATCGGAAAATCGAATTTATAAGCGTTCATAACAAGCATATCTTTCCATTCCCCCATCTTTTCCCCTTTCCAGCTTGCTATGGCTTCTTCATATATGGATAAGCCTTTATTAGGAATGACAAGGTCTTCGTCAATACCGATAATACTTCCAAAGCCTTCGCATCTTTTACACGCGCCGTAAGGATTATTGAAACTGAACAGGTTTACAGAAGGTTCCTCGAAGATCATCCCATCAAGCTCAAAGAGGTTCGAAAACTTTTTATTGATGATCTTTCCATTTTCATCGATCTCCAGATGACAGCTTCCATTCCCTTCGTAAAAGGCAGTCTGGACAGAATCGGCAATGCGGCCGGGAAGATCATCATCATGTGGATTTATTACGAACCGGTCTATCAGTATTTTCAGGTCATTGTCATCATCAACCTGCCCTGATTCAATAACTTCATCGATCCTGACAACTTCTTTCCCTTTTACAATACGGCTAAAACCTTGCTGAAGCAATAAAGTGAGTTCGGTAGCCAGGTTTCTGCCTGCCTTTCGGATCATGGGACAGGTCACGGTGATCCGGGAGCCTTCAGGCTGGGATAGAATAAAATCAGTGACATCAGTCACCGTATGCCGCTTAACCAGTTGGTTTGAAACAGGTGAGAAAGTCTTGCCGGTGCGTGCGAACAGCAGTTTGATATAATCAAAAATCTCTGTGGAGGTGGCAACGGTCGATCGCGGATTACGTGTGTTAACTTTTTGTTCGATCGCGATGGCAGGCGAAATTCCTTTGATATATTCAACCTTCGGCTTGCTCATTCTTCCCAGGAATTGGCGGGCATAAGCACTCAGGCTTTCCACATAACGTCGCTGTCCTTCAGCATAAAGCGTATCAAATGCCAGTGACGACTTACCCGATCCGGATAAGCCTGTAATCACCACCAACCGGTTACGGGGAATAGCCACATCGATATTCTTCAGATTGTTAACAGAAGCTCCCTTGACCAGAATAAATTTTTTGGTGTCAAATTGGCTGAAATCAATGCCTGGCATGTAATAGGTTTAAGAATATTTTGTGGAAAAAGGGCAAAATTATAAATATTCACTTGCATTTGTCTTTTTAATATCTATATTTGCACAACTTTCGTAACCTGAAATTCGAAAGAAATTTGTAATTTTTATCTTATCTAAAGAAGAGGAGGAGCATTATCGAATAAAATATTTACCCTTTTTTACATTATTCACCTAAAAAAGGAGGCACTATGAAAGCTGCCATAATTAGCGATAAAGAGCTAATTGGTAAATATTTAAGCGGTAATGAGAAGAGTCTGGAGAAACTGATCTATCGTCACAAACGCAAAGTATACGCTTACATTATGATGGTCGTTAAAGACGATCAACTTGCGGATGATATTTTCCAGGATACCTTTATCAAAGTGATCAATACTATCCGTTCCGGGTCTTACAAAGAAGAAGGAAAATTTATCCAATGGGTGATGCGGATTGCACACAACCTGATCATTGATCATTTTCGCCGTGCCAAGAGGATCCCGGTCATCAGCAACTCCAATGATGAATATGACATTTTCGATATGGTCAAGGTCACCGATCCTTCAATTGAGGAACAGATCATCACTGACCAAATCTATGAAGATGTTCGTTCACTGATCGAACTGTTGCCTGATGAACAAAAGGAAGTTCTGATCATGCGGCACTATTCTAATATGAGCTTTAAAGAAATTGCTGACACCACCGATGTCAGCATCAATACTGCCCTGGGAAGGATGCGTTATGCGCTCATCAATCTCAGGAAAATTATCAAAGAGAAAAACCTGTCCCTTTCGATCTGATCTGGCTGAATTATTTTATCAGGTAGTAAAATATTTATTGGTTTTTTATCGTTTGCTACTTATGCAACTCTAAAAAATTCATGTAGCCTATGGAAAAAACCATTACTCCTTATGATTTACAACATTATCTTCAGGAAATCAACCAAATAGAAAAAAGAGCCTCAGGGAAGAAGCATGGGGTGCAAGGCCCCAGTATCCTAACCCTTCAGCATTTGCTCAGATATTCCAGTGCATTGAATATACTGAAGACAAGTACAGTCGGTATTATTTACCAACTGGCTAATTAAACAGAGGCTGTATCAAAACTAGCTTTTTAGTCCACGCAAAGGTCGCAAAGCAAAAACGCAAAAATCGCAAAGGTTTAATTTACAGTATTTTAATTTGCGCTCTTTGCGTTATTTCTTTGCGTGAAATTTGACTTTTGATACAACCTCATCCCGGGGCTGTCTCAAAAAATATTGGGTCAGCCTCATTTTTTTTTCAACAGACCGGGTATATTTTTGCAAAATCCCGATTAACCTATAGAAAACCATGAAGAAAGCCGAACGATATAAGGAAATCCTGAAGTATTTTACTTTAAATCAACCGGTTGCCGAAACCGAACTGGTATATTCCTCTTCGTATGAATTACTGGTTTCGGTTATTTTATCAGCCCAGTGCACGGATAAACGCGTCAACATCATCACTCCCGGATTTTTTAAACGGTTTCCATCGGTGAGTATGCTGGCAATTGCGAAAGAACAGGAGGTTTTTGAATTGATAAAAAGTTGTTCGTACCCAAATAATAAAACCAGTCATCTTGTAGGAATGGCGGCTATGGTCATGGAAAAGTATGGAGGCGAAATACCATCTGATGTGGAAAACCTGCAGAAGTTACCGGGTGTCGGAAGAAAAACGGCTCATGTGATGGCATCCGTTGCTTTCAACCAGCCAAAACTCGCTGTCGATACCCATGTATTCAGGGTTGCAGCCAGAACCGGCCTGACTTACCGGGCTAAAAACCCGTTGCAAACGGAATTACAATTAGTGCAATACATACCGGAGGATAAGATTTCGATTGCACATCACTGGCTGATCCTGCATGGGCGATATGTTTGCAAGGCACGACGCCCACTTTGTGAGTCTTGCGGATTAAGTAAGTTTTGCAAATATTATGAAAATATTAATAAAACTAAACCGGCCTGAAAAACTGCCTCATTTGTTGGTAATCTATGAAAACTAATGAGGCGAATGAGATGACCCTGATGCTGAAAATGAATATTTTTGTGAGTACCTGAAAGTTTTAATACAATGCAAACAAAAGACCATTCTGACCAAAAACAGGCGGAGGTCAAATAAATCATAACTTATAAATCTTATATTATGGGCGGAGAGAATAATATTGACCAGAACAGGAAAGAGAAAATGAAGGCCCTGGAAATGACCCTGGGCAATATCGAAAAGCAGTATGGAAAAGGGACGATCATGAAACTGGGGGATACCCCTGCCGAAAATATCCCTTTTATACCGACAGGATCTATCGGATTGGATGCAGCGCTGGGTGTGGGCGGGTTACCCAGGGGCAGGGTAATCGAGATATATGGCCCGGAATCCAGCGGAAAAACTACCCTTGCACTGCATGCAATTGCAGAAGCACAGAAACTGGGCGGTATTGCAGCATTTATTGATGCAGAGCATGCCTTCGACCGGTTTTACGCTCAAAAGCTGGGCATCGACATTGATAACCTGCTTATTTCTCAGCCGGATAACGGAGAACAGGCACTTGAGATAGTGGATAACCTGATCAGGTCAGGCGCCATTGATATTATCGTGATCGACTCAGTTGCGGCTCTTACGCCAAAAAGTGAGATCGAAGGTGAAATGGGTGATTCCAAAATGGGTCTGCAGGCCAGGCTGATGTCGCAAGCGCTCAGGAAACTTACGGCTAACATTGGCAGGACAGGTTCCTGTTGTATATTTATCAACCAGTTAAGAGAAAAGATCGGGATTATGTTTGGCAATCCGGAAACAACAACCGGTGGAAATGCCCTGAAATTCTATGCTTCCGTTCGGTTGGACATTAGAAAAGTCAACCAGATCAAGGAGGGCGAGGAAAGTACCGGTAACAGGGTAAAGGTTAAAGTGGTGAAGAATAAAGTTGCCCCGCCATTTAAAAAAGCGGAATTCGATATCATGTATGGCCAGGGCATATCACGTGTGGGCGAAATCATTGACCTGGGCGCTGATTTTGGAATTATCAAGAAAAGCGGATCCTGGTTCAGTTATGGTGAAACCAAATTAGGACAGGGAAGAGATGCTGTTAAAAAGCTTCTCATTGACAATCCGGAATTAGCGGAGGAACTGGAAATAAAAATCAGGGAAAAGCTTCTTCAGGTTTGATCATTTTATTCTTACAACTATTAATAACCAGAGGATGAGACACTTTTCCCACTTTTGGGTACGATTCATTTTATTGGGTCTTTTAATATCTTCCTGCCGGCCGGCAGTTGAAAAGAAGATTACAGATGAAAAAAGTAAGACTTCTCCCGGAAATGCTGAAATTGAAGTCCTGAATGAAAATATTCTTTCTGATTCTTTAAACGCGGAGCACTATTACCTTCGTTCGCGATATTATATTGAACAGAAGGATATTAACAAAGCACTCGCAGATATAAGAAAAGCCATACAGTTGAATGAGAATAAATCAGATTACTTCGTTGCTTTATCTGATATTTACCTGTCCATGGAAAGAATACCCAATTGCATGGAAGCATTGAAGCGAGCGGAAGAACTTGACCCGGCAAATAACAGTGCCCTGTTGAAGCTTGCCGAAGTTCATCTCATCCTCAAAGATTATACGAATACATTTGAATACACAAAAAGGGCGCTGGACCTTGATCTGATCAACCCTGTTGCGCATTTCATCCGTGGTTACGCCTACATGGAACTTGGTGATTCAACACTGGCGATCAGGAATTTCCAGGCTGCAGCCGATCAGGACCAGGGTTATTATGCGGCATATATTGAGCTGGGTTCGCTTTATGCAGCTCAGAAGAATTCTTTAGCTGCCGGGTATTTGCACACAGCCATCCGGATTGATCCAAACAGGAGAGATGCTTATTACCTGCTGGCTATGGCCTACCAGGAAGAAGAGAATATCCCCATGGCTGTTGAAACCTATGAAAAACTTATTGTGATTTCTCCGGATTTCAAAGAGGCATATTATAACCTGGGTTATATTAACCTGGTATATATCAATGACTTTGAAGAAGCGATCCGGTATTTTTCGAAGGCTATTTCCCTTGACCCAAAGTATACCGATGCTTTCTTTAACCGGGGTTACAGCCATGAATTGTTGGGCGATTATGCCAATGCCCGAAAGGACTATCAAAAAGCCCTCGAACTGGTACCGAATTATGAAAGATCGATTAGCGGGATGAATCGCCTTGATAGCCTTGCAGAATAGTGACAATAAATAAGTCCATCACTAAACACTTAAACCTCAAAACTTAAACCTAAAAAAGACTCCCGATCTGATACACTGCAAATGCTGCCACCCAGGCCAGAGCGGTAGTATAAACAGCCAGGAAAGCGGGCCACTTCCATTTGCCGGATTCTTTTTTAATTGCTGCGATTACGGCAATACAGGGGAAATAGATCAGGATAAAAATCATGAAAGCAAAAGCAATTAATGGAGTATAAACCGGTTCGCCATTTCGTGGGCCAGAGGTATGGACCTGGGTTTGCAATTTGTTAATTAGTCCTGAAACCCCTTCTTTGCCATCTTTGTAATATAGTACGCCCATAGTGCTGACCACTACTTCTTTTGCAGCAGAGCCGGCAACAAGGCTCACTCCCATTCGCCAATCAAAGCCCAGGGGTTGAATAGCCGGCTCGATGAACCTGCCAATTCTTCCTATAAATGATTGTTCCTGCTGTTCCTGGTGCATAGCAGATTTTAAGCTACGGACCTGATCTTCATTTTCTGCATGGCTTATCATGCTTTGATAGTAACCGTTCCGGGAATTATTCCTGGGGAAATACCCCAGTGCCCAGATGATGAGTGAAGCAATAAGTATAATGCTGCCCATTTTTTTCAGATATTGTGCTCCCTTAAACCAGGTGTGCTTCAAAATTGCTTTAAGGGTTGGCATCCTGTACGGGGGTAATTCCATAACGAAGGGTATTTCCCTTGCTTTAAATAATGTGTTTTTCAGCAGAAAGGCAACCAATGCCGCCAGTGCAATCCCGATCAGATATAAAAGGAAAAGGATTGTGCCCTTGAAACTGAAAAAGAATGCGCTGATAAGCAGGACATACACAGGGTATCTTGCGCTGCATGACATAAACGGGATGATAAGCATGGTCACCAGCCGGTCACTTTTATTTTCAATGGTACGCGTGGCCATGATTGCCGGAACATTGCATCCAAAGCCCATTAGCAAAGGAATAAACGATTTTCCGTGCAGGCCGACCTTATGCATGAGCTTATCCACGATAAAGGCCACCCGTGCCATGTAACCGGTGTCTTCCATCAATGATATGAAAAGGAAGAGTATGAGAATATTTGGCAGGAAGATGATCACCCCTCCAACCCCTCCAATGATACCATCGATGACCATGTCGTTGACGATGCCTTCGGGTATGATGGTATTCAACAAATTACCAGTCCATTCGACCAGTTTTTCGATAAGCAGAACCGGGTAATCGCCAAAAACGAAGGTAGCCTGGAACATAAGCCACATCAGCATCATGAAGATAGGATAGCCAAGATATTTTCCGGTAAGAAAATGATCGATCTGCCAGGTTAGGGTTTTTCTGGAAATGTCGGCAGGACGATATGTTTCTTTCAGGGCACCTTCAATAAAGCCGTATCTTGCGCTTGCTATAAGGCTTTCAGTATCTTCCCGGTAAAAACTCTCAAGTCTCAGAATTTCTTTTTCCGCTGATTCTTTAATCTCCTCATATTTGTTCAATCCAGCGAAATAAATTTGTGTCTGCTTGTCTTTTTCTAATAACTTGATAGCAAGATATCGTCGCGAAATTGAGATTTCTTTTTGAGCCTGTTCAGGAATATGACTTCTAATCCTTTCAATAGATTGCTCCAGTTCAAATCCGTAATTGATTTGAACCCGCCTGGAATCAGTTTCTTTTCCTTCATAAATCTCAATGATCTTTTCGAATAATTCCTGGACCCCTTTCCCTTTTGAAGCAATAGTCGGGACAAAGGGTATGCCGGTCATTTTGCCAAGAGTTTGAAATTCAAATTTGTCACCCTTAACGCTCATCTCATCATACATATTCAGCGCTACGACAACCCTGACCCCCAAATCGATCAACTGAGTAGTAAGGTAAAGGTTGCGCTCCAGGTTAGAGGCATCGACTACATTGATCACCATATCCGGTGCAGATAGAGAAAGATGCTGCCTGACGAAAAGTTCTTCAGGACTATAATAGGAAAGGGAATAAGTACCCGGCAGATCCGTGATCCGGATGGTATAACCATTAATCTTAACTTTGGCTGTCTTAGAATCGACAGTAACGCCGGCATAATTACCGACATGTTCGCGTGAATGCGAAGCGTGATTGAAAAGGCTTGTTTTACCTGAGTTTGGGTTTCCAACAAGAGCTACCTCAATTAAGCGGTCCTTATTATGGGTTTGATTCTTAAAGATTTCGGTTTCTGTAATCCCACCAATATACTGGTTATCAAAAATGTGGCCGGCCTCTTCCGCGGTCACGACGTCTATTAGGGCAGCTTCTTCGAGTCTCAATGATACATTTGAATCAAGAATACGATACTCAACCGGGTCCTGCAATGGTGCCGACTTGATGACGGTCACCCATTTGCCCCTGATAAATCCCATCTCAATGATCCGTTTCCGGAATTCTCCCCGCCCCCTGATCTTTGTAATGATCCCTTTTTCGCCTTCTTTAAGCTCTTTCAGGCTTCTCATTAATTTAGATTAAATCCAGATAAGAAGGCAAAAGTATCTAAAATTAGCAATAATATGTGGGATTTCGTTCTAAATGTTGTCTAAATTAGGAGACAGAATACAGAATACAGAATACAGAATACAGAATACAGAATACAGAATACAGAATACAGAATACAGAATACAGAATACAGAATACAGAATACAGAATACAGAAGACTGAATAAAGAAGACTGAATAAAGAAGAAATGAGTTGACAGTTGACAATTTACTAC